>Ga0209575_10000024_pt1 | contig 230120 bp, 197 predicted proteins | sample Medcelwee11metaG_FD_187172 | JGI IMG/M metagenome (GOLD analysis project Ga0209575, IMG submission 187172) | Freshwater pond sediment microbial communities from the University of Edinburgh, under environmental carbon perturbations - Medium... | ecosystem: Environmental > Aquatic > Freshwater... | reverse complement strand
TACGGTAACTTGGAGTAGAAACCAAGTATAAAACGCTTGTGGAGTCGTTCTGGCGGGGGTATCAAGAGTAATCTTGATGTCTAGTTAAGAGGCAATCTGAAAGAAGCAAGAATCTCCCGTTATAGCCGAAGGCTTAACGGTGAGAGTGTCAATTAAGTTGTCATAATTTTCCAATTAAATCCTTGCTATTTTTTTATATTTAGTTAAGATAGTCGACCCAATAAACTTGATTAGGTGTTGCTATACTGGAATAGCTATTATTGATTGATCATCCCAAATATTAGGAGATTAAAATGCAAGTCAAAGATATGACTGTTGAACAATTGCAGGACTTGATTCGACATACCATTGAACAGTGTTTGGAAGAATATTTCGGTGATGCTGATGCCGGTTTAGAAGTGAAGGAAGAAGTTAAGCAAAAATTATTAGAGTCAATGAATAACTAACGACAAACATAGTAAAAATAGTTAAGAGATTTTATGCAACGAATATTTGAGGCTATATTGAAGGGAAATTATTTAGAATGGGCTGATGAGTTTCCCCAACAGGGCGATTAGCCGATCAGAGTTTATGTTACTCTGTAAGAAGAGAGATCGAATACAAGTGATGAGTTGCGTCGCAAAAAAATAGTTGAGATATTGGAAGAAATTGCAAAAAATAATATCTTTTCTGATATTAGTGATCCGGTGGAATGGCAGAGAGAATTACGTCAAGATCGTCCACTGCCAAGAATTTAAAAACCCGGTTTTTACAAAAACCGGGTTTCTCTGGAGATCATCAATTTTATCAATACAATTCCTGACTGATAGGACAAGACAATTAGTCTCAATTACAGTGATCAAGCAAGAAATTGCAGTTTGTAAAATACATTATGTTACTGAAAGCTAAAACCATTTAAAAATTCTTGATTTTTTGTCAAAGACAAAAAAATTTACATATCTACACTCTTTAAAATTCATCTTCTCTAAAGTCATTCATACTAAACTTGCCAGAATTAACAATTTTCATTCGTAATCGGTGAATTATATCATCAATTTTATCCAAAATATAATTTCTATCGTTAGCTTTGTTCATTGGTAATCGATCTAACTCTTGATTTAGAATTTTTATAACCCCATCTATATAACCTTGATGACCACCGCTATGTATTGGATACATTTTACCAGTATCTTGATACATTAACGCAGCAGAATAATCATCTTTAGGTAAATATATTTCATTCTGTGCATCGTTAATGTCATAACCCGCTCTTTCGAGTAATGTATGGTTTCGTAAAGATTTTGGAATGATATGATGAGCCCGTTATTCGCCTTGATTTTGAGTGTACTGAGAAGATGTTCCTGGAACATCAATACCTCTTTCAAACCTTTTTTTATTTCCTAGTTTTTCCTGAATAAATTTTATACCAGGACCCGACATTAAAGCCATTAATTCTGGTCCATTTAAGATAAAACTGACTCCTTTTCCTTGATTACTTGTTATATTCAAATACTGGCCATCCCACTCCATTATACAATCGCCACATATACCAAGGATTTCAGCTTCAGGAGAACCTGATGGGATTCGTATTCTTTTTTGAAATTTTGTCATATTTGTAATTCTTGCTAGATATGATAGTAAATTCAGTTGATTTATGATACCTAAATAAAATCAGAAAAGCCTTGTATTATAAGGCTTTTAAAGTTTAAAGCATACTCTTTATGAATAAGATGTGGCATGAGAAGGTTTTTATTTAGAAAAGCGTTTTTAAATTTAGTAATCGATTAAATAATTTCAAATCCTAATGCTTTTACTACCATTTCAAAGAGAATTGTCATTTCTTCTTCTGATAAGATTTCATCTAACTTACAATGTGGATTCTTGCGTATTTTTTCTAAAATCTTTGATGCAACTGATGTCGCAGGTTTGGATTTTGCATAGTTATGCAAATCTTCTCCATATTTTTCTAGGATTTCATTAGTTGTTGAACTGGAAATTTCTTCAGGTTTTGGCAAATTATTTGTTTTGTTCCTAGTATTAGATGCCGTTAAACTTCTCCACCAGGAGCCGTCTCCTAGCCACAAATCGAGAAGTGCGAACATTAGCACAGTCAAAAACCAAGAAGTAGCAAAAATCCACTTGATTATTTTCCAAATAACCAAAAATATTTTACCTATAATTTCTATAAAACTATCCATATGATAAAACCTGTTTTATAAAATAAGATTTTATTGTTATTCGCTTTTCAGACATTTATTTATATTTACCCTAATATTATTTTTGTTTACACATGGCTGATTGTAATTTCTTTCCCAGAAGTTGAGCAAGTCGGAAAAATCGGGAATTTTTTACCAGACAAAATCAGACAATGTCGGAAAAATCGGGAATTTTTTACCAGACAAAATCAGACAATGTCGGAAAAATCGTGTAAAATAGGAAAAACTAAAACAAATCTCTAACTTATGGACGCTGAAGTAATCCTGCAACTTGCTGACGAGCTAGTTTTTTCTAAAACAGGGAAACACTTAGAATATCTACAAGAAGCTATACTACGAGGGGCAATAGAAGATCAGAAATATTCTCAAATTGCTGAAGAATTCCATTTAAGTGAGGGTCATATCAGAGATATTGCTTCTGAATTATGGAAAATACTTTCCGATATTTTAGACGAGAATGTGAGTAAAGCAAATGTTCGCTACATCTTGAAAAAAGGTAACTATTATCATTATTATCATGTCTCTTCAGCTATTGATAGAAGTTTTGTTGGAGTTAATAACGTTAACTTTTGTTCAGAAAAAGTGCGATCGCCCGTCTCTTCCCAAAATAGTCAAACAATTCCCCAAGAACTCCACATGGACTTAGGCAATGCACCCGAAATATTCAGATTTTTTGATCGCACTTCAGAACTCACTACCTTGGAAAACTGGATTACAGAAGATCACACACGCTTAATTGCACTATTAGGAATCAATGGTATTGGCAAAACCAGCCTTGCCCTTCACCTCATTGACCAAATCAAAAACCAATTTGATTACATCATCTATCGGAGTCTCAGCTTTTCCCCTAGCTTAGAAAAAAGTCTATCCAAAATCCTCAAAATATTCTGCGAAGCGTCAGAAATTTCCCAAAATATTGAAACCAAAATTGCTCAAATGCTCGATTATCTAAGAAAATATCGATGTCTGATTATTCTTGATGACGTACAGGCACTTTTTAGCAGTCATCAACTGGCTGGACAATATAAATCAGGCTATGAAAATTATCAATTATTTTTTAAACAAATCGCCGAAGTTAATCATAATAGTTGTTTCCTATTAATCAGTTCCGAAAAACCCAGAGAAATTGCCCAATCAGAAAAATCAAATTACCCTATACGTTCTTTAGTTTTAGGCAGTTTAGGTCTAGGGGCAAAAGAAATTTTAAACTCACATCAATTATTAGACACAGAAAGCTGGGAAACCCTGATTAATACCTATCAAGGCAACCCTCTCTGGCTAAATATCACCGCCACCCTAATTCAAGAATTATTTAGTAGTAAGGTTGCTGATTTTTTGCAATATGATATGCCCCTTTTAGATGAATCATTACAATCAGGTTTAGAGCAAATATTGGCAAGATTAACAGAGTCAGAAATGGCAGTCATCACTCAACTTTCCCAAGAAACCAAGGCAATTACTCTATCAGAAATCTTAAACAAAATACAATTATCTCATTCAGACTTAATTAATGCCATAAAATCTCTGTGTATGCGATTTTTATTAGAGACACAAGAACAGGAAAAAATAACTGTTTTTACTTTAAATCCAGTAGTAGCACAATATGTTTTAATCAGACAAAAACCCTGATTAAAACATAAGTATTATTTTTAGGAGCAATACCCGTTCCCCCATTAAAAATAATCACCTGCTCAGAATCAGGAACCGGGTGATCGAATATCTATTATGTTTATTAACTGTTCTTTACATGATGTTCAACATAAGAGCGTAACGCAGCATTCATAAGAGATTGATAACCTTTTCCTTGGTTTTTAAACCAATCTAATACATCACTATCAACACTTAAAGAAATAGCTTGTTTTGTCAGTGGTGTTAAGACTTGTGCTTTTTCCCAAAAATGCTCATCTAATTCAGGAATATCAGAGGTATCAATATCAGATTCTGGAATATTTTGTAATTCCTCAAGTCGTTTGGGTGAGATACTCATAGTAGGTATTTTTTTCTTGACGAGTAGCTTTTCTTGCAGAGATGATACGGATAACTCCATTTTTTTCAGTATGGGCTACGACAATGATCACAATACCTTGTATAGCACCAATACTGATCTCTCGAATTTCTCCATAGTCAAAACGCTCATCTATAGCATTAAAGAAGATTCCGTCAAAGATTTCTTGAGCTTCTTCAAAGCTAATGCCATGTTTTTTAAAATTTTGGGCGTTTTTATTTTCATCCCATTCAAACTGCATGATATTGTATATACAAAATGCACTTAATATAATATAGCATAACTAGATTTCATCATTAAAGAGAAATCTTTGAAAATGGGTTAATGACTTTCTACAAAAGGATTGATATAACTTAATCATTTAAAAGTTTTACTAAATGCTGTAATTCCGGTAATATTAACTTTTCCATTCCTAATCTAACTGCCTTCGTAGAACCCGGTAAAGAAAAAATTAACTTACCTCGATAAACTCCCGCTACTGCCCTAGAAGCGATCGCCCGTGAACCAATTTCTTGATAACTTAAATACCTAAATATTTCACCAAAACCCGGTAAAGTTCTCTCTAACAAAAGAGCGATCGCATCATAAGTATTATCCCTAGGAGCAATACCCGTTCCCCCATTAAAAATAATCACCTGCTCAGAATTAAGAACAGGGCGATCGCCCCAAATTTTTAGATGGTTGATCACCTGTTCCTGTTCATCAGGTAAAAGCAAATAATCAGAAATCTGATGACCAGCATCCAAGAGCAATTTTTTAATTAATTGACCGCTAGTATCAGTTTCTGGAGACCTAGTATCACTGACTGTAACTATCCGACAATCCACAACCGTGGCAACTTGATCAGCATGGGGAATAAAATCACTCATAAGTAGTCCTAGATGATCGGTAATTATGCAGTAACTGGCATGATATTTTGATTATGCCTTACTAAAACCTAAGCCATTTTTATCAGCATAACGTTCCATGAACAACATAAAACGATCCCATTCTTCAATCGTTCTCATCACGTAAATACCTTCTAAGGCAACAGGTTGACCGTTAATAAATTTAGCTTTTACTTCTCTGGTGATAATTTGACCATCTTCATCGATCATATACATACCAGTGATTTCATCTACTCCTTTATGGGTGAGGGCGTTAGGGTTCTCAAAGGTGAATGTGGCTGTTCCCATATTGCCACTGCGAGAACGGGTTAATCGCACTTCTGGCACTGTTTCTTCGTCTATGCCTACATAAAATTGAATTTTGGCCATAATTTAGTGAATTGAAAATTTTTTGATTTTTATAAGCCGATCATAGAACGAATCCCCTCAGATATTCATAAAATACTCATAAATGAAGCGAAAGGCCCAAATATTTAGATAACGTGACCACTTGCCTTATTTTGTAAGTCAAGAGAGTATTCTTGCTGGAATTATTTTTCTTTTACTAGGCTAAAAATTGCGATATAAACCAAAACCGATTTTCTAACCAATAAACTTTAAATAATTTTCACTTAATTCTTTGACAGCTAAATTATAAAATTTTTGACCATGTTCTGGGGTGGCTAAAGCAGGATTAGAACCCATCCGACCGTCGGGATAAGACTGCCGAAAATTTTTCGCTCCATAAATCGGCTGACCTTGGGCAACAGGGCGGGCTAATGGTGCCGTTTTAATAGCATTGGGGTAAATGTATTGAGTGACTGCTACCTCACTGGGAGTAGCATGGGAACCCTCTTGATCACCGTATAATTGCTTGGCTAATTTATAGACGGAACTACACATAAACCAATTACCTACCTGACATTGCACCTGATCAGATGCGGGTAAATTTAAACTTTCTAAATAATCATAGGTTTCTGAAAAAGCAGCTTTCATTGTTGCAATATTGCCACCATGACCATTAATAAAGAAAAATTTGTGAAAACCTGCCTTGGTTAAACTACTGATGTAATCCCGAATTACCAATATTAAAGTGGTGGGTTTCAAACTGAGGGAACCAGGAAAGGCTGTATGATGTAGGGCCATACCAATATTAATAGTCGGCCCGACGATTGCCCGTACTTCTTCCCCTACGCCTTTCGCAATCTCCTCTGCACAAATAGCATCTGTCCCAATCAGGCCAGTCGGTCCGTGTTGTTCAGTAGAGCCAATGGGAATAATGATTCCCCGCCGATCTTGTAAATAGGTTTCGACTTCTGGCCAGGTCATTAAATGTAAAAGCATTATCGATTATTAAAAATTAAAACTATGGTAGTTGCTATTTTATTATTAGGTTAAGACAAATAGGCAAAACAGATATAGAGGTGCTTTTGGATAAAAGCATCAAAAAAAATTGATATTTAGTGTTATTATAAGAAACTGCCACAAATTAAAAAAATTTAATTGAGGTTGAAATTATAAAAATTTAACCTTTTGATTACCAAAATTTTAACTAAAGTTAACCTGGGAAAGATAATTTTAAATTTAAATTATAATAGTATAGTTCTGTAATTTCCATCAGCAAGCAACCAGCTTATTTGGGAGTAAAGGTCATGTTTAGCAAATTAACATCTCCCTCCAAAAACGACCAAGACTCTTCTGCCGTTCCCAATACTGCTGACCAAATTACGGCGATCGCTGTAAATTATGGGCAAAGTGTATTAGGAGCCTGGGAAAAAGACCCCGTATTGTTATCCGTCGGATGGTTAATTGGTAATTGATCAAACCAATATAAAACCAATCAGACTAAATATAAATCTAGTATTGTCTTTTAGTTATTCCTCATTGGTTTTGTGAGAGATAATTTTTCAAAATTGAGAAATTATCTTAAATTCCATTAACCATATTACCCACGATATTTATGTTGTCTCCAGATGTTAATAATGAGAGTCTTGTCAAGAGTGTAATTAACAAACAAAATGGCAAAATTTTGTTGTTAGAAACAGAAGTAATGTTGCAGGAAATGCTATCTCTTGCCTTAGAAGAGCAAGGTTATGAGGTAGTTGTTGTGACTGCTACCCGCAGTGTTTTATCAATAGTGCATGGGGCAGCCCAGTCTGATTTATCATCTTTTAATCTACTAATTTTGGATGATATTAGTGGTTTAGATTTATGTCGGATGTTACGACACCAAGAAAATTGGATCCCTATTTTGATTCTGGGAGCCAAGGAAAGTGCTGACAATTGTGCTTTTTATTTAGAGGCTGGAGCTGATGATTATCTAACTAAACCCTTTAGTATGAGGGAATTTATCGCTCGTTGTCGATCCCTCCTGCGTCGTCAACAGCTAGGTCATCAACCATCACAAGCACTTATGTTAAAGCATCGAGAAATTTGTTTATACCCTGAACAATGTCGGGTCACTTTGCAGGGTAAAGAGGTTTCCCTTTCACCCAAATTATTCCGTTTGTTGGAACTGTTTATGAATTATCCTTACCGGGTTTGGTCTAGGGAACAATTATTAGAACAGATTTGGGGAACAAATTTTATTGGTGATAGTAAAACGGTTGATGTGCATATTCGCTGGTTACGAGAAAAATTAGAGGTTGATCCAAGTAATCCCCAATATATTGTGACAGTCAGGGGTTTTGGTTATAGATTGGATTAATTTAGATCAAGTTAGATCAAAGTTGAATAATTAATAAAAAATGTAGGGTTAGTAAAATATCCCTACATTTTTTTTGTGAATACATTAATTTTTTAATTAATCAATCATCGTAAAATATTCTGCACTTGTTCTAAAAATCGCCATGCTACTAATAGTTGAGTAAAACGGGTAGCAGAAACCTGCTCATATTCCTCCTTGGGAATTACCTCATCCATCGGAATACCAGTTAAATTCACAATATATGATTCCAATGCCTCGACTGTTTCCAGTGCTAATACTCCATCCAAACGAATTCCCACGGAATTTTTACCCCAATAGCGATAGGGAATAGATGCTAATAAAAAGGGTGGTTGATTGGTTTCCATCATGGTTGCCAAATTAAAAGGCAAAATTAATTTAGCTAAAGGATTAGAAGCTGGTTGCCAAATCAATTCCACTTGATAACATTGAGCGGGTAAAATACCGATAAATTGATGATTGGCAAAACGATGTAATTGAGAATGGGCAATTTTAATCACAATCGTGGCATTAACTTTTTGAAAATCTAACCATCTTTTATAGGCGGCCTGCCGTTCTACCATTTCCTGTTCTAAGGCTTCTGCTTTATGTCCCCGCCGTTTAATATCCCTTTCCCATTTCCATTCCCATTTCACTGCATGATCGGGATCAACAAAAATGGTGAAATCTAAATAGGGTAATAGTTCTGGATATAAACTATGCAAACCTTCCACAATAATAATCGGCGTGGGCTGGAAAAATTCTGCTGGATCAAATTGCCCTGTACCGTGATTATAAATCGGTACATAAATAGACTTACCCTCTTTCAGGTCCCCTAAATGTTGCTGTAATAGGTCCAAATTATTAGCATCTGGGTCCAAGGGTAAGCGTCCACTCTTTTTTCTGGCTTCCCGATCTTCCTTGTGATAGCCGTCCAGACAAATAGTTTTCACTAAATCTTGTCCCAATAACATTCTAATACCGTTACTATAGGTAGTTTTGCCACTGCCACTATCCCCGGCCACACCAATGATAATGGGCGATCGCAATTCTTGTAGTTGTTCTCTCATTTTTTTGTACGGTTAAATAGAATGTTCTTATTTTTACTTGATTTTTCTCAGTGTTGCTATAAATTTATAAAATCTATTAGAATCTGGCAACAATTATAAATTCTATTAAGATGGAGTGTATTCGTAAATGATTATCAATATTTCATAACCTGTGATCATACATAGCAATCTCATTTAAACTGTAATATTTTTTATATTTAACCCTATCGTCAGGTCAATACCTGAATTATTTGTAATACAGTCCATTAGAAATTATTATAATCATCATAAATTTTTTAACTATTCATAAAACTACTCAAGAAAATTGCTATAGGAGTCGTGCTTTTTAGGGCTTAATGATAGATTTTAGACCCTACATGGGAACTATTGGTTAATGAATCTCGGTCAATACTGCCATCAAATTTTTATAATAAGTAATTTAAAACAATGTCAAATAATAACGTTAACAATCAAATTTTAGATGGAATTTCCCTCTATTTAGATAGTTTGGCGGGGGGAATCAACGATCTGATTTTTCAAGCCACCTTACCTTTAATGGGTGATCAGGCTGATCAAACATCGGCTTCCGCTATTTTTCAGAGTATTATTAGTAGTCTGCAAGCGGCTAAAATTGATGATCCGAATATTGCTAATGCACCTGATGCAGATTTTTTACAAGATGCTATTTTTCAGGCTTTAGGACCAGGTGGCTTAAATGTATTACAGGATAATAATGGCGATCAGCGAGTCACGAAACAAGATGTATTGGTGACAGTTGTAGCACCTAGCGACGTAACCCTAGATTTTCAAATTGCCAGTAATACTGATCTCACTAATATGCCTCTGGCTGCAGATTTAGCTTTACCAGGTTTGGGTGTCAGTTTAAATCAACCGGCAGATTTACCAGCTAATTTAGATTATGATCTGAATATAGCAGTTGGCTATCAAGCTAGAGGTGGTTTTTTTATTGATACTAGTCAAGATAGCTTGGCATTGGATTTAATACTAGAAATGCCGGCGACAAATACTGGTCTTATGGGATTTTTGCCCTTTAATATTCAGGATAATCGCAGAACTCCTAGTCAAGTTGTTAGTCAATTTGATGTCGATTTGCAAAATTCAGCGACTAATACAGATTTATTATTTACTAGTAATATTAATAATTTTAATCGGTTACTGAATGCGGATGCTCAAGTTAATACGGATATTAATTTAGGGTTAACTACGAATTTTCCTAGTGATCAGATTGTTTTGCCTGGTTTGCAGACTAATCTGAATATTGATTGGGCTTATGAACAAAAAAATATTAATCTCGGCAAAAAAGAAGTTGCTTTACCGGATAACGCTCCCGTTGTTGCCTTTAATAGCATTAACCTAAAAATAGATGATTTTATTAATAATTTCACCACACCTATCCTCAATACTATTAATAAATATCTTGCCCCGACTAATTCTCAAGGGTTGGCGATCGCCGATGGGATCAAAGCATTAACCACTGAATTTACGATGGGGAATGAAACATATACCCTATTAGATGTGGCAGAACAACAGGGTGATATTAGCGAAGCAGAAGCGGCATCGGTGAGAGATTTTTCCCTATTATTAGATTTAACAAATCAAGTGCCAGCGGAGGTGTCAAGTAGAAATATTCCTTTAGGTAGTTATCAACTTGATGGTATTAATGTAGCGGATGCTAGTCCTGATTTTAGTGAATTAATACCAGTTGAACTGCAAGCCGGTAGATCATTAAACCAAATTGCTAATCAGTTAACTGCTTCTAATAATCCGGTAGATGTGAATACTGGTAATTTCCTGCAAGAGATTAATAATGTTAGTAACCTAGATTTTCCTTTAATTAGTCAACCTGAAACTGAAGTTGTTAATCTGCTATTAGGTCAACCATCCCAATTATTTGATTATCAACTGCAAAATAATTGGAAAACCCAGGCTATTTCTCAATTTCCGGTAGATACCGGCGTACCAATTTTAGCTTTACTAAATCATGATTGGCAAACTGCGTTAAATGTTGAGATTGGTTACAATAATAGTAAATTAGCTAGATTTGCTAACAATAATTTTGTCATTTCCCCCAATAATGATGTTTTCCATGGCTTTTATTTCGGTGATCTGGATGGGAATGGAGTAGATGTTAATGAATTTGCTCTGAATGTACAAACCAGTGGTGAATTAAATCCTACTAGTATTGTCAACCAAGCTAGTACGAGTGGCAAAATAGTTGGTCAAGCCGAAATAGATTTCATTCATATTAATCGGGATGATCAAGTTTATTTGAATGAGCTGGAAAAGTTATGGGATAACACAAATAGTGATCAAGTTAATTTACAAAAAATCTTTGATCTAGGTGGCAAAGTACAGGGGAATATTACGGCTAATTATAATGTGACGAGTCCCCAAACTCAGGCGATCGCCCAAATGGATTTAGTCAATTTTGTCACTAATGATCCGCCTGGTCTCGATACTTTAGGTAGTAGCAGAAATGATTTAATTGTTGGCGATATTAATGCCGATAAAATACAAGGACAGCTAGGGGATGATACCTTATTAGGCGATGGTGATCAGGATTGGTTAATTGGGCAAAGTGGTAATGATCTGGTGAATGGTGGTAATTTAGCTGATCGGTTGTACGGTGATGATCCGAATAGTTTATTAGCCGCCGGTGCAGATACCCTATTAGGTAGAGAAGGCAATGATACTTTAGATGGTGGGGCAGAGGGCGATCGCTTAGATGGCGGACCAGGTATTGATCTAGTCACCTATAGAAATTCTCCTGCTACCGTAGAAATTAATCTCTATGGTAATAGCTTCTCTGGTGGTGATGCAGAAAGGGATCGAATTGTTAATGTAGAACAAATACAAGGTTCATTATTCAATGATTTGCTGATTGGTGCTGAAAATAACGACTTTTTCTTCGGTAACGCCGGTGATGATAGTATTTATCCCATCGGTGGCATAGATACTTTATTCGGTGATGCAGGTTTTGATCAAGTTTCCTTTATTAATTTTGCAACGTCAGTACAGATTCAATCAGTTCCTGATATTCGTCAAACAGTTGCCGGTCAGACAATTCAATCTATTCCCCTCTTAACCTATACTTCCACTGATCAAACTAATACTGGTTTATTAGGCTCGGTGGAAAATATTATTGGTAGTATTGCCGATGATACGATTACTGGTTCATTTTTGGCAGAAATTTTACATGGTGGCAGCGGTAATGATCTATTACAGGGAGGCACAGGCGATCCTAGTTCTTTATATAGTTGGAATACTCCGGCTGTTGCCTTTTCCCTACAAAGTGGAGACAGTCCGGCGATCGCTGATTTTGAAAGTAAACCCTATATTTTTTGGAATAGTGAGAATGAATCGGGTATTAGCTACGCACCACTAGGCGAGGATGATGCCGGCAAACCAAGTTGGCAAAGGGGCACTATTATTCTGAGTACGCAAACCGATGGTCAAAATAAAACTAAAGATCAGCCGGTTGCCCTAGATTTTCAAAATAATTTATATTTGGCTTGGAGTGAAAGAGATAGCAATAATAACCAAGCTATTTACTACACCACTTCAGAAGACGGGGAAGCCTGGTCAGATCAATCCCTATTAATGGCAGGTAATCGGCAAAATCGTTTGAGACAACCTGACTTAGTAAAATCTCAGGGTAAATTATATGCTTTCGCCACCCGCCAGAATTTTAGTCAGACTAACCAATTTATTAGTAATAGTATTGTCTATTCTCAACAACAAACTGACGGTAGTTGGTCCGCTCCACGAGATATTAGTGAAAATCTCAGTGGTAATCAAGTATTTAATTTTAGTGAACGGACAAAAGCTAATTTTGCTGGCGTGGAAGTAGTGGCTTGGCAAGATCGGATTTGGTTATTTTGGTTGGGTTTAGATAATCAAGAGAAAGTTAATTTATATTATCAGTCTTTAGATAGTAATGGTGAATGGAGTAATTATCAAAAAATTGCCACAGAACAAACATTAAGTTTAAGTGGTAAACCCACCGTTACCGCCTTACATAATAAGCTATATGTAGGTTACGCTAATAATCAAGATGAAATGTATTTGGTGACAGCTCAACCATCAAATAGAGTTCCCACTAATTTAGTTTGGTCTGAGACGCAACGGCTATCATATACAGAAAATTCTTTTGCTTTCACCATGGGGAATGTCAATCAGCATATTTATGCTCTTGATCTCAGTCAACCTGTCGCTAATCAAACAAATCAAAGACTTACCTACGCAGTATTTGCCCCATCTGATCGCACCATGGCTTTTTATGATGACACCTTAATCGGTGGTGTGGGGGCTAATAGTATGGCGGGCGGGGCTGGTAATAATGTTTATATCGTAGATTTTAGTGAAGAATCGGCTGGTACGGTCATTACTGATACGCAGGGAAACAATGAATTGGTATTAGCGAGTAATAGATCAAGGGATTACAACGCCACAGTCAGTATTTTACGAGATGCCAATAATAATTTATTAATTGATCTAAATAACGATAACCTGCTCAATCCTGGCAATGATTTAGTTATCGAAAATTTCTTTACAAATCCCATAACTATTAATAGTGTTGAACCTAATCAATTAGATTTACTTGCCAATCGAGGTAAACAAATCAGGATAACAATTGCAGCCATTAATACCACTCCTTTTGATCCTCTTAATCCAACTATTCCCACCCCGGAACCACCACCAGAAGACACCCTCGATAATAACTTAGGTGGGGGCGGTACAGGCGGTTCTAATAACAATCAGGGTAATAATATTAATGGTAATAACCGACCCTCCGTTGATGACACAATTAATATTCCTTCCCCTACCCTATCTGGTGGCTGGAATAGCAATAGTATGAGTACGGTCAGACCAATCAGCCAAGAAATTATCCAAGGAACCATTGGTAATGATACTCTACTTGCCCGTTCAAATTCCCATATAATATTTGGTTCCGCTGGTGATGATTTGCTTTATGGCGAGGATAATCATAATAATTTAATTGGTGGTTTAGGTCGGGATACCGTTTATGGAGCAGAAAGCGGTGATGAGATTATCGGTGATCATCTATCTAATCAAAGTAGTCAAACTAGAAATCAATCAGAGATTGATGGTGATGGATTGATTTTAGAATCTTTATCGAATAATGCAGATGATTTATTTGGTGAAGATGGCAACGACTCAATTGCCGGCGGTTTAGGGGATGATATTATTCACGGTAATCAGGGTAATGATTTTATTAATGGTGAAATCGGTAATGATACGCTTTATGGCGGGAAAGACGATGACATAATATTAGGGGAAGCGGGAGACGATGTGATTTTTGCGAATAGAGGTAATGACTTAGCAGAAGGGGGTGATCAAAATGATCAAATATTTGGTGGTAAAGATAATGATACCCTCTCCGGTAATCAGGGTGATGACTTCCTTTTTGGTGATCTGGATAATGATCTATTAGCAGGCAATGAAGGCAATGATAGTTTAGATGGTGATAGCGGTGATGATACTCTATTAGGCGGTGTTGGCAATGATACACTATTAGGGGGGGATGATAATGATTTATTATCGGGTGGAGCGAGTGACGACTATTATACTGGTGGTTTAGGAACTGATCGTTTTGTCATTTCCACAGAGGATGGTATTGCCACAATTACTGATTTTGCCGATGGTGAGGATTTGATTTGGTTAAATAAGGGCTTAACTCAAGCATTGCTTACTATTACTAATGAGGGTCAAGATACGGTGATCAAATTTGACACAACTATTCTGGCTATTTTGAAAAATACACAGGCTAATCAAATTACTAGTGATGATTTTTTTGGCAGTGGTCAGGATATTTAAATTTGTAGCTAAAACCCCGGTTTTTTGAAAAAACCGGGGTTTTCTAGCGAGAAGTTATTGTTTTGGTTGTGATTCCTGTGCTACCTATTTTACCACCAAGCGAGCCGTTGCCGATCGCCCGAACTCTTCCGGGGCATATTGTAAACGAGCCTCACTACCCGGCCAAATATATTCACCGGGGGTAACGGACCGGACTAAATAATGCAAGGTATAAATCCCCGGTTCCAAGCGATCGCTATAAGCCTCAATTCGATCTTTATAAATTTGTTGATAACCGATTTGCCAACTATCAGCTTGAGCTTGTAAAGCTGCCGTGGAAGTTTGTAAACTAGCGTCAATTGCTTCTAAACCTGCTGGTAATGGATCATTGATTAATACATGATCAACCGGATGATCTGCCACAATTTCTACGGCAATATCAAATACTTGACCAGTATTGACATTCAGGGGCGAACTAGGCGGATTTAAACTAATTGTATTAACTTGATCACTATTCACCAACTTCATGTGACGAGATACCCGTAAACCATTAATCCGACCGGGTTGTTCACCGGGTAAACGGTATTTGTAAGATACTAAATAATGTAATGTACCTTCGCCGGTTTTACTGAGGGTTAAATCATTATTTCCCTTCGGTAAATTATCCATGGCAATATTAATATTAGTCGTGGGTTTCGTGTATTGCTGGAATTGGATTTTTTGTAATTCCTTTGCCCCTAATTGAGCCGTTGCCACAAAACTACCGGGGGCGGGTTGTTCATTCAAATAATTGACTAAAGCACCCAGGGCGATCGCATTGTTGTAAGTATTATCCCACGTGCCTTTACGTCGCAAGTTTAAGAGACTTTGTAAGGCTTTATCAATATTTTCTGCCGGGGCTGATTGGGCAACTAATAGGTTGAGATATTCAGCCTGGGTAACAGTGGCAGAATTTAACCACTGCCACTGATCCGGTAAGCTAATAGTGGTATTACGCCCGGTTTCATAAATATTCTGCTGAATTTCCCCTAATACGGTTCCAGCTTGTTCCCTAAAATCAGGGAACTTAGTTAAATAGCTGGCTAATTTCACCTGAGAAACTAAGTCTAATTCCTGCCGACCAGCATAAATATCACTGAGAAAACTATTACGGCGATCGCCCAATGCGTCTAAAGCTATTAAAGTATTTAAACGAATTTGATTACGACAGGCGGTTTTTTCACAGGATTTATTTTTACCGGGATCTGCTAACAGATCATTCAAATATTTCCGTAAATTTGTCACCATATTCGCCGATACTTGATCCGGTGCAGTTTGCAAGGTTTGAGCGATCGCCCTGGCTGTGTAGGGAGTCAAGAAAGGATCGGATATTCTACTATTAGGATAACTGGCAAAACCGCCGTCTTCCTGTTGCAATTTCTCTAATTTAGCGATCGCTTGATTAATTTGTTTAGGTGCATCAAAACCAGTAATCGTTTGCCCAGTTTTGCCCTGTAATGTCTGCAAATTAGAGGCGATCGCTAATTGACTAGCTGCCGGCTCTAAAAAGGGTAAAGATGATTGATCTAATAATTGTTGGACGGGGGCTGTAATTTCTGGTATTAAAGTATTCGCCAAGGAAATTTCCAAACCGCCAACTTCTGGTAAAACGTTATTAGCAATATTCAGAGGGATTTTCACCTGATCTTCAGTTGTACCAGTTTCGATCACATTTTCTGCCACCGTTAAACCTTGTACTGTCAGCGGTACATTAAAAGCGTCACCGGCTTGATTCGTTAAATCTGTAACAAATTTCACCTGCGCTTCCCCTATGCCTCTGGCTTCTAAGGGGAAAATATAGGATTTCGTCCCTAAATCTACAGAAGAATTTTGACTAACTGTCGTTTTATTATCAGCAAATTGTAATACTCCTCCCGTCACTTCGCCGGTGATCTGCATTTGATCTTTCACTGCTGCATTATTCGTCACCGTTAGTCCGCTATTAAAGCGATCGCCCAACCGAGCAAACATCGGTAAAATGGGATTAGTGGCAATTGGTTTCGTAGCAATTAATTGATTTTCTCCTTTGCCAAAGAGGAAACTATTATTATTGTCGGTAGAATTAGCATAGGCGATCGCCTGAATTTTCCAGGTAGTTAGATCATCCGGTAATTTGAATTTCACCGTCGCTTCCCCTTTGGCATTAGTGATAATTGACCCAGCATAATAGGCAATCGGTTGGAAATTTTCCCGCAGTTGTAAATTGCCTAAACTATTAGAAGCACCACCGCCAAACCCCCAACCTTTACTATTAGTGGGACTAGCTAAGGAAACTTCTGGGCGATTATCATTGAAACTAGTAGCAATATCTTGTTCGGCGTAAACAGTTTTCACCAGGTCAGGTAATTGATAATCAGTTAATTGTAAAACCGCCTGATTAACTGCCATCACCGTTAATTGGGATGCCTGCGGTTTCCCCTCATTATCCAACACTTTCAAGTTAACCGTTGCCTCCTCCCCTGGTGCTAATTTTTCCTGTTGGGGGCTGATTTGCACCTGTAAATATTTGGAATCTAAATTAGTTTGTAAGGGGGCAAAACCTATTTTCACTAAGTTTTCCACTGTACCAGTTTCCACCTCCTGTAAAGGTTTACCTTGGCGAATTAATACAGCTTGCACAGCCACATTTGGTAACATTTCCGGCGTGACAGTAAATTTAATTTCTGGCGCACTACTATTCACCTGCAAAGTTTCCTGATAAAGCGGTTTATCTCGGATCACAGCAAAATATAATTGACCTTCAGAATAGGGAGACTGAATTAAAGCGGTGGCTGTATCGCCAATATTATAACTAGGTTTATCTAATTTCACCTCTAACCGATTATTCTCAAAGCGATCGCCCCAACTAGCCGAACCATTACCTGTCACCCAAATTTGAGCATCGGAGGCAGTAACATCATCGGTCGCTTGAGCTAAATTAACCCGGATGCGATAACTACCCGGTTCCGGTGGCGTTAATTTGACAATTACGGGTTGCTGATAGGATTTAAAGGTTTGTTCTTCTACCGTTTTATATTCCACTTGATCTTTTGCTACCCGACTACCCGCCATCACTTGAGTAACACTGCTATAATTCATTTTTTGCAAAGATACCTGTAAATTTTCACCAGCGATCGCTTCACCTTGGGGATTCGTGACAACTATTTCCACGGGAAATTCTTTAGTTGCTTCTGCCACAAAATTACTTTTAATACCGATCAATTTATCAGCAGGTAAAACTTCAATAGTTTGGGAATTAGCTACCGTAGCATTAGCTAAATCTGTCACCTCCGCATCAATTCGATAGGTCATGGGAAAAGGTAAATCTTTGGCAATTTCAAAGGTTTCTGTATTTTGCCCTTGCTCATTTAAAGTAGTGGCTACCTCCGTTACATTACTGCTAATTTTCGGCGGATTTTCCGGCCAAAACCACTGACGACCAAAGGTAAATTGTTGCCAATTTGGCGGAGCAAAATCCTTTTGATTACGGGTGACATAATATTTCATTTTGCCATTACCCACCGGCGCACCAAATAAATAATCACTTTGGGTGGTCGCTTGCACTGATTGCCCCGCCAAAGCCATAGATTTATCTACTTGTAAATTTACCTGAAAATTAGGGACTTTAAATTCTGATACCCGCAAATTGCCATCAATTTCTAAACCATTATCAGCGATCGCTTTCACATAATAAAAACCTAATTTTTGATTATCGGCTAACGGTAATTCTACAGAAAAAGTACCAAAATCATTGGTGGTAAATTTACCTAAATCAGTTTTATTATCATCAGGATCACTCACCGTCACTTGTAGATCAGTATTTTTTGCCACCTGAATTTTACCATCAGCTAAATAATAGGCAACCCCGGTTAACCAAGCCGTTTCGCCTGGTCTATATAATTGTCGATCAGAAAAAATCATGCCTCGTGATATTGGTTGATTTTCCTGCCAATTTGCATAAATCCCATAACCATAACTACCGCTATATTCCTCTACCCTAGCAAAAGCCCAATCATTATTATTTTTAGCAATCACTAATAATTTTGGTGCTTTGGCAAAGCGATCGCCCTGCATACAATTTGCTAAATTTTCGGTAGTTAATACCAACGTACCATCCGTATTAGTTTTACCTGTGGCACAAGCCTGCACCGCAACAGTTTTTTCTTTATCGTCTAATAAAGAAGGATATATTTCAACATCTGCCACGACGGGAGAACCATCACTCAATTGATTCACCTGAATCATCCCCAACTCTGGGAACCACTGGGAAAATACGCCCAAATTAGTTAACTGCACTAAACCATATTCTGTTGGTTCTCGCCATTTTTCCTCACCATTTTCAATATATTGATTAGTGCGACCTTGCACCCCATAGGCTAACATTCCCACCGGAGCATTTAATTTTTCTCGAATCGGAATTTTTTGTTCAATAACTTGGTTTTTAGCTGGTTGATTAATACTAACGTTTTGCCACTGACTAACATCTGGTAATAATCCCCGACCGCCTTCCTGGGGATAAGCAGAATTAAAATAAATTAAATCTGTTGGTTTTACTACCTGATAAGCAGAGCGATAGGCTTGATCTGGTAAATTCACCGCATTAATATTTAACTGTAAATCCAAGTCCTCTGGAAAAATATGTAAGCCGGCTGGCACAGTAATTTCTGCGGCTAAATCAGTAGTTTGGTAAGTAATATTCAGGGGTTTTTCTAACTTCTGCCCAAATCTATCTGTGAGGTTTTCACTAAGTGTAATCGTGTAATTAGTATTAGGTTCTAAAGCCCAAGGATTAATGATTACTGTATTAGAATCCTCATAAGCCCTAATCGGTTGCTTGGCATCCTTGGCCGGTGGCGGGTTAATAGTAATATGCTGTAAAGCCGATTCTACATTCAACGGATTATTAAATTCTAATTCTGGCGCACCTGCCATAAAGCGACCATAAGCCCCATAGGCATCCGGTTTACCATAATGATTAATATTCTGAAAAGCTAATGGGGCGTAAGTTTTAACCTGAGTGACAAAAGCAGTTTGACTAGGTAAATTACCATAAACTGGTTTTAAACCAGCCGAAAATTCAATTTCATAGGTAGTATCTTTGGCTAATTCCTGTTGCGGTTGAATTAAATAGTTAAATAGAGGAGTTTTGTTATTAACTATTGCCTGTTCTGTCTCGTCTTCATCTTCTGATGTATTACCAGGATCAACAATTACTTTCACCGGTATTGACTGATTATTTTTGTCATCGGTTTTTAAAACAATATTAGTTTCTGCTGATTTTAAATCAAGGGGAACATTTGCTGTAAATTTTAAACTAGGTTTTGTGTCTATATAATTAATTGCATCGGAATCAGGTACTTTATAAGTCGGTAAATTAGTTAATTTAATTTCCTCTGTATTAAAAGTCCAGGCAATATCCTGTTGTAAAATATTATTTTTCAGATCAGTCAAACCGCTTTTAATCGTAACTTGATAGCGGGTTGCCAAAGGTAAACTATTAGCGGGCTGAAAACCTACCATCCGGGGCGTGAGAAAGCGAAACTGTCCTTCAATTGGTGGGGTAATCTGAAAATATTTTAATTTATCCTGTTGGGCTGGACTATCAATACTTTCCAGCGGTATTAAGGGTTCTTGAAAAATTGCGACTATTTGACTAGTCGGTTTAGCTGCTCCCACCGGACCAACCTGTCTCATCCATTGGGGTAATTGGGGTGGCGATAAAGGTAATACTTCTGCTAAGGGTTGCGGGTTACTCGTGGGAATATTAGCGGGTTGTATGGGAACTGGTTGAGTCGGACGGGTGGGAATTGTTTCACCAGTTTTGCTAGTTCTAATATTCTGACAAGCATTAATACTGATTACCAATAATAAGCCACAGAAAAATAATCTTAAATAGGGAAAACGTCGATTAAACATAAAATTGCTAAAATAAAATTACATAAGTATTCCTTCTATTAAAAATGATCAATTGGTGTTTGAACGGTTTTGATCGTTTTTCTTAACATTTTGTTAAAAAACCAAAAAACCGGGTTTTGATCATTAACCTTTTGTCTAAGACAAGATTAACTAAAAAACCCAGTTTTTCATCTATAGCAATCCTATTAGAAGGACTGCGAGCGTCTCGCTCGCTATGAGTTTGAGATAGGGAGCGATATCCCGCTCCAAATATTTGCTACAACCTATTTAGAATTGCTATAAATATTTTTTAATTCACCGTAATCAAATAACCACAACGGTGTTCACCCTCTACCAAAGAATGCGTCCTTTCTACCTTGCAATCAGGTAATACCATCGAAAACATTTCTAATTCATGACCACAGACACTAGGAAAAGACTCCGCCACATTAGAAATAGCACAATTATGTTCTATGAATATATAACCAGCCGTTTTTGCTTCTCCCTCCGTTTGATGACATTCCGCCATATAACCTTCCGCTTGCCGTAAAGCTACTAAATTATTCAAGCGATCGCCCAAACTACCATTTCCCACAGATTGCCGGTAGTGTATCGCCTTGCGTTGCCACTGCTTTTGTAAGATCACACTCACCTGATCCTTACCGACCGTCTCTGCCAACGTATCCAAAAAAGCGATCGCAAACTGATCATAACTATGGGGAAAAAGATGTTGACCCTTCGCCGTTAACTCATAAATATGTTGAGGCCGTCCAGAGGTGGCTTGGCCTACCACAAAACTAATTAACTCCTCCCCTTCCAAATCCTTTAAATGCCGCCGAATAGCTTGGGGACTAATCTCTAATGATTGGGCCAATTCTCTGGCAGTCACTTGATCATGCTTGAGTAGATATTGTAGGATTTGCAGTTTGGTGGTTTCCCCCTTGCCTAGAGAGCTGTATGGCTGACTACTGGTAAGCATTTTTCCTGATTTGATAATTATTGAGCTAAATCTAAAATCTAAAACGAAAAAAAATATTAATAATCCTTTGACAACTTGGATGTTGTTCATTTACTCTACAATATATTAAAACAACAAAAAAGTTGTTTAATTAATAAAAGGCCTAAATTAGACCCATTACAGAATCCTTCTCAACAATTATCCTACTTGAGTCAAGATTCTGCCACCTACCGATCCCAAGAACACTTAATTATTAATATGACACCTACAGTAAAAACCCTAGTCAACCAGCCATATAAATATGGTTTCGTGACTAATATTGAATCCGATACAATTCCCAGGGGATTAGATGAAGACGTGATTCGTTTAATTTCTGCCAAGAAGAACGAACCGCAATTTATGTTAGATTTTCGCCTGAAGGCTTACCGTAAATGGTTAACCATGCAGGAGCCTGTTTGGGCTGACTTGAATTTTCCTCCCATCGATTATCAAAATATTATTTATTATTCAGCCCCAAAATTACAGGCGAAAAAGCAAAGTTTGGATGAAGTAGATCCAACCCTATTAGAGGCTTTTGAAAAATTAGGTATTTCTTTAAGTGAACAAAAACGGTTATCTAATGTGGCAGTAGATGCCGTATTTGATAGTGTTTCCATTGCCACTACCTATAAGGAGAATTTGGCGAAGGAAGGCGTAATATTTTGTTCTATTTCTGAGGCAGTGGTAGAACATCCTGAATTAATCGAAAAGTATTTAGGTAGTGTGGTTCCCGTCGGTGATAATTTCTTTGCAGCTCTGAATTCAGCAGTATTTAGCGATGGTTCCTTTGTCTATGTGCCAAAGGGGGTAAAATGCCCGATGGATTTATCTACCTATTTTCGGATTAATAATGGTGATTCTGGTCAGTTTGAAAGAACCTTAATTATTACCGATGAAGGGGCTTCTGTTACATATTTGGAAGGTTGTACAGCCCCCATGTTTGATACTAATCAGCTTCATGCTGCTGTGGTAGAATTAGTCGCTTTAGATAATGCTGAAATCAAATATTCTACTGTGCAAAATTGGTATGCTGGTGATGAAAATGGTAAGGGTGGTATTTATAATTTTGTGACGAAACGGGGAATTTGTAAGGGGGTTAATTCTAAAATTTCTTGGACGCAGGTAGAAACTGGTTCGGCTATTACTTGGAAATATCCTAGTTGTGTATTAGTCGGTGATAATTCTGTGGGTGAATTTTATTCTGTCGCTCTGACTAATAATAAGCAACAGGCTGATACGGGAACTAAGATGGTACATATTGGCAATAATACTCGTAGTACGATTATTTCTAAGGGAATATCGGCGGGTAATTCGGCTAATAGTTATCGGGGTTTGGTGAAGGTTAACCCGAAGGCAGTCGGGGCCCGTAATTATTCTCAGTGTGATTCTATGTTAATCGGCGATCGCGCACAGGCTAATACTTTTCCCTATATTCAAGTGGAAAATAGTACGGCAAAAGTAGAACATGAGGCATCTACGTCTAAGATTGGCGAAGATCAATTATTCTATTTTGCTCAACGGGGTATTTCGGCTGAAGACGCTGTGTCTATGATTATTAGTGGTTTCTGTCGGGATGTCTTTAATAAGTTACCGATGGAATTTGCGGCAGAAGCGGATAAACTCTTGAGTTTAAAATTAGAGGGAACGGTCGGTTAGTTCTTTCCTGTTATTAAACTAGGTAGAGGCAATTCACGAATTGTCTCTACTATCAAAATCAATTTATGTAAACTCAATTCATAATTTATTATTCACTAACAAAATCAACAAAAAATCATGATTAATCCTAATAGTCCCGTTATTTTATCCGTTAAAAATCTCACTGTTTCCATTAACGACACCCCAATTTTAAAAGGTTTCAATTTAGAAATTAAGGCCGGTGAAATTCATGCGATTATGGGTCCTAATGGTTCTGGTAAAAGTACCTTTTCTAAAGTTTTATCCGGTCATCCTGCCTATGAAGTAACCGGCGGTGAAGTAACATTTTTAGGACAAAATTTATTAGAATTACCACCAGAAGAACGGGCGATCGCTGGTATATTTTTAGCTTTTCAATATCCCATCGAAATACCAGGGGTAAGTAATTTAGACTTTTTACGAGTTGCCTATAATTCCAAAAGAAAACATTTAAATTTAGCAGAATTAGACGCATTTGATTTTGAAGATTTGGTGACAGAAAAATTAGATATTGTGAAAATGCGTCCAGAGTTTTTAGAACGGAGTGTGAATGCTGGTTTTTCTGGGGGTGAAAAGAAACGTAATGAGATTTTACAAATGGCTATTTTAGAACCAAAATTAGCGATTTTAGATGAAACTGATTCTGGTTTAGATATTGATGCTTTAAGGATTGTGGCGAATGGGGTAAATGATTTGGCTAATAGTGATAATGCCATGTTAGTAATCACCCATTATCAACGGTTATTAAATTATATTGTGCCTGATTTTGTTCATGTGATGGAAAGCGGCCGGATTATTAAAACTGGTAATAAGGAATTAGCTTTAGAACTGGAAGAGACTGGTTACGATGATGTAATTGCTGCGGCTGTTTAATTGAACAATATATTTTAGGAGAAAAATTTATGACTCAATCTACTTTACAAACTGAAAAAACTGATCAATTGACTGAGTTAGTAACGGCTAGTCGCACAGCGATAGATATTAATCCCATTAATTTATCAGGAGCGATCGCTCAATATGTGCAAGACACGAGGGAACGGGCTAATACTTGGATGTCTGAGTTAGCTATTCCTACCAGACGGGATGAGGATTGGCGATTCACTGATCTATCAGGTATTTTACAACATCAATTTGAGGCTCCTCCCCTGCTACCTGTAGAAAAATTATTTATTGAACAATTTATTTTACCGGAAGCGGAAAACAGTCGTTTAGTTTTTATTAATGGCGTTTATGCGGATCGCTGTTCTAATTTAACTGGCATACCTGATGGTGTATTTGTCGGAAGTATTGCCCAATTACCAGCCAAATATCACGGTAAACTTAGTCAATATTTAGCAAAACAACCAGGTCATCAAGAATTTTTCACTGCTTTAAATACTATTGGTTTAAATGATGTAGCCATTATTTGGGTGGGTAAAAATCAAATTATCGAACAACCGATTCATTTATTATTTATTGCTTCACCCCATGGTCAACCGATGTTAAGTCAAAGACGTTGTTTAGTAATCGCAGAATCAGGCAGTTCTGTTAGTTTTATTGAACATTCTGTCACCTCGGAATTTGGTTGCCCGGATGCGATCGCTTCCCATCCCTATTTGACAAATACGGTGACAGAAATCTATGTAGAGGAAAACGCTACGGTTAATCATGTGCGGGTACAACGGGATGGCGGAGCTGCCTTTAATATTAGTAAAACGGCGGTAAGTCAAAGTAAAGATAGTCACTATACCAGTCATTGTATTAACTTGGGGGCAAAATTATCCCGCCATAATTTTGATATTTATCAAAATGGAGCCGGTACAGAAACTAATTTACAAGGTTTAACGATGATCGGTCATCGGCAAACGGCTGACACCCATAGTGCTGTTATTTTACAGCATCCCCATGGGGTAGCGAATCAGTTACATAAATGTATTGTGGATGATTATGCTCATGCAATTTTTAACGGTCAAATTTATGTCGGTCAAAAAGCGCAGTTAACGGAAGCTGGTCAATTAAACCGCAATCTTTTATTATCAAGTAAGGGGCGGGTTGATACGAAACCGCAATTAGAAATTATTGCCGATAACGTCAAGTGTGCCCACGGGACGACGGTGAGTCAGTTAGAAGATGATCAAATATTCTATTTGCAGAGTCGGGGGATTGATGCTAGTACGGGGCGTAATTTATTAATAGATGCTTTTGCTGCTGAAATATTACAAGCATTACCGATTCATTCTATTCAGCAAATGTTAGCCCGTTGTGTTTCCTGTCGGATATAAATTATTAGGTTATTGTGTTGAAGGAACCGGACTGAAAAAAACCCGGTTTCTCTAAGCAATTTTAGCAACTATTTTACCGCTAACAGAGAAACTACAGATTAATATTCTTGCACTACAAATATTTGTTTTTTAGTTTTAGGTTGATTTTGTTTTTTAATACGAATTAAACGATTTTTCAAAGTAGTTTGAGTTTGTAAATATTCATATAAGGCTTCAATTTGTCCCTCATAATCTCTGTCTGCTTTACAAATAACTACGCCATTATGTTGGTTATTTTGCTGATGGAGTTTGATAAAATCATCACGATTAAGAGTAATAATAATTAGATTAGATTCAATAGCAAATTTTAGCACAAATTCATCAGGAATCCCTTGGTTCGCTTGACCGGCTTCTAATGAAGTTAAAATATAATAACCTTTTTCCCTTAATTTTCTCACCATTGGTTGAGGAAAATTTTCATTAGAATAAAATTTAAATGTCATTTTCCTTGTTAATAATTGTATCTATTTCTACTTGGTTTTGTTGATAATAAAGCCAAGTTGCCGTTAAGTCATTAGGGGTTAAATTAGGGTAATTTTCTAAAATTTCTTGATCAGATGCTCCTTGTTGGCGAAAACTAACTAAAGTCCAAACGGGAATACGAGTATTACGAACTCTGGCATAACCGCTACAGATTGCCGGTTCTTTTTGAATAGTACGTTGATTTAGTTGTTCTTGTAAAAGATGATATTCTTCAACACTAAGACTCTCAATTAGGTTAACTAGAGAATCTACTAATTGTTTATTCATCTGTTTATATTTTGATAATTTTCTGACTAGAATAGTAGGGAAAATGGAAAAACCCGGTTTTTGAAAAAACCGGGTTTTTTTTGCAGATAACTAAATTGATTAATGACCAGTCAAAGCATATTCAGGCTGATCATGATCCGCCGGTGGAATAGTAGAAATAACTACCTTACCCTCCTCATTCACATCAAGATACGCGCGATCGCCCGCTTTCACTCGACCGGATAACATTTCCTCAGCTAGAACATCCTCTAGTAAACGCATTAAAGCCCGACGTAAAGGACGTGCGCCATAACTCGGATCAAAGCCTTCCTTCACTAAGTGTTCCTTAAAGCGTTCTGTCACCTGAATAGAAATATTCTTATCGACTAACCGCTTGTCTATTTCATTTAATAGAATATCAGCAATCTCTTTCACTTCATCCTTACTTAACTGACGGAAGACAATGATTTCGTCTAAACGGTTGAGAAACTCAGGGCGGAAGAATTGTTTTAATTCTTCATTCACTAAATTACGAATACGGTTATATTGAGCTTCGGTTTTATCCTCTGAGAACTCAAAACCAAGACCACCACCGCCTTTTTCAATGACTTTAGACCCAATATTAGAGGTCATAATAATCAGAGTATTCTTAAAGTCAACTGTGCGACCCTTGGCATCAGTTAAACGACCATCCTCCAATATTTGTAACATCATATTGAATACATCGGGATGGGCTTTTTCAATTTCATCAAATAGCACGACAGTGTAAGGACGACGACGCACCGCCTCTGTTAACTGACCACCTTCATCAAAACCGACATAACCGGGCGGTGAACCGATTAATTTAGATACCGTATGGCGTTCCATGTATTCTGACATATCTAAACGGATCATTGCTTCTTCGGAACCAAAAATATTAGCCGCTAGAGCTTTAGTTAATTCGGTTTTACCAACACCGGTAGGACCAGAGAAAATAAAACTAGCGATTGGGCGATTAGGATTTTTTAAACCAACCCTCGCCCGCCGAATCGCACGTGATACTGCCTTGACTGCATCATCCTGCCCAATAATCCGATCATGTAAGGTATCTTCCAGGGTGAGAATTTTGGCAGATTCTTTTTCGGTGATTTTGCTAACGGGTACACCTGTCCAAGTTGCTACAATGTGAGCAATATCTTCCTCTGTCACAGCTAGATCAACTGATGTTTCAGCTAAATCATTTTTCACTTCCTGAATTTGGGATTTTAACTCCTGTTCCTTATCCCGCAGTTGACCAGCTAGAGTGAAATCTTGATCGCTGACTGCTTTTTCTTTTTCCTTAACTGTTCTGCCTAACTCTTGTTTTAATTCACGTAATTGGGGATTGAGGGAATGTTGCACCCGCACTCTGGAGCCGGCTTCGTCTATTAGGTCAATGGCTTTATCTGGTAAAAAGCGATCATTAATATAACGATCTGATAATTTAGCGGCTGCCACCAATGCTTCATTAGAAATAGTTAATTTATGGTGTTCTTCATAGGCTGCCCGCACCCCAAATAATATTTCAATAGTTTCTGTCACACTCGGCTCACCAATTTTCACCGGCTGGAAACGACGTTCTAGGGCGGCATCCCTCTCAATATATTTGCGGTATTCATCGAGGGTAGTTGCCCCAATACATTGCAGTTCACCTCTAGCTAAGGCGGGTTTCAGCATATTAGCAGCATCCATACTACCTTCAATTGCCCCGGCTCCAATAATCGTATGAATTTCGTCAATCACTAGAATAATATTGCCATTGGAGCGAACTTCCTCCATGATTTTTTTCAGGCGTTCTTCAAATTCACCCCGGAAGCGAGTACCGGCAATCAGAGAACCCATATCTAAGGCAATCACCTGTTTATTTTCCAAAATATCAGGAATATTGCGGGTGACAATCCGTTGGGCTAATCCTTCAGCGATCGCTGTTTTACCGACACCGGGTTCCCCTAAGAGGATGGGATTATTTTTGGTACGACGACCTAATATTTGAATAACCCGTTCAATTTCATTTTCCCGCCCGACTATCGGATCAATTTTCCCTTCGGTGGCTAAACGGGTGAGATTAGTACCAAATTCTTCCAGGGTGACAGCTTTTTTATTTTCGCCATTACCGCCACTACTGGAACCGCCGACCGTGGCAGTTTCCCCAATGGTTTTAATTACTTCATTACGGACCTTTGCCCGATCCACGCCTAAGTTATCTAATACTTTAGCTGCCACGCCTTCAGCGTCTTGTAATAAGCCTAAGATTAAATGTTCTGTGCCGATGTAATTATGATCTAATTTACGTGCTTCATCGAGGGAGGCTTCTAATACTCTTTTCACACGAGGGGTAAAAGGTATTTCTACGGGGGTGAAACCGGAACCCCGCCCAATAATTTTTTCCACTTCTATTCGGCCATCTTTCAGGGTGACACCAAAATTACTTAATACTTTGGCGGCTACGCCGGTTCCTTCCCCAATTAATCCTAATAATAATTGTTCCGTTCCCACGAAGTTATGGCCTAAGCGGCGGGCCTCTTCCTGGGCTAACATAATGACTTTAATAGCTTGTTCTGTAAAACGTTCAAACATGATTTTTTAAAACTCCTTTTTTATCAGGCAGATGTAAGTCAGGCATAAGGTAGATTATAAAGCAGACATAAGGCAGGTAATACCTGTCAAATCGAAAATAGTTCTCTCAATTTGGCCCTTCAGTGAAGGAAATCAATTAAAAGGCAACCCTATTTATAAGAGAATGTTAAGTTTTGTTTACTTTCTGTAACTAATGTAGCGTGATTAAGAAAAAACTGCGAATTTTTGCAAAATAGGGGTTTCCGTAATGAGTTGGGGCCTTTTCATGTTAGGATAAAAAGTTTGTAATTTTTTATCAATAGGCTGTTGGTAATTGGGAAATATAATTTGTTTTGCTGATGATAGGTGCGATCGCTCTTCAATATGATCGCCCTTGAATATGACATTTATTTGTTTGCGTCTTCTCCCCTCTTAATAAGGGGGCTGGGGGGGATCTCACAATCGAGGGAATAAAAATAAAGTGTGTGGAAGCAGAAAGATCGTTTGTATTATTGAGGTTGGTGGGATCCCCCCTAACCCCCCTTGAGAAGGGGGGAATAGAGAATAATGTCTGTGCAGAGAAACCTAGTTTTTGCCAAAAACCGGGTGTCTGAAGATATGTTAATATATCAATAATCCTCTAGCAATACCACCTAATACTGAATCCCCCAACAATATTATGGATGAACAAATATTAAATCAGAACAATTATTCCAGAGAAGATTATCATGCTTTTTTCATGGAATTAATATGGGCAGAACAAGCAGAATATTTTGGTAAAGGTACTAATAACACTATAACAATACTAAAAGAGAAAAAAGAAAAACTTGATGAAAAATTCCTCAATTATTTTACAGAATTTGCCAACGAGTTAATTTATACTGATTCTGAAAATAAAGACCTATCTGTCGCTTTAATAGCAAACCTTAGTATTACGATCAGTAATTTTCCATTAGGGAATATTGCCATTAATAAAGAAATTGCGATCGCTGGTTATAATATTGTTTTAGCTAACAGAATAGAAAATACAGAAAAATATGCACAGACTCAAAATAATCTGGCAATTGCTTACAGAAACAGAATAAAGGGGTCAAGAGCTGATAATCTGGAACGGGCGATCGCTTGTTATGAATCTGCTTTAACTGTCAGAACCAAAGACGCTTTGCCTCAAGATTGGGCAACCACTCAAAATAATCTGGCAATTGCTTACAGAAACAGAATAAAGGGGTCAAGAGCTGATAATCTGGAACGGGCGATCGCTTGTTATGAATCTGCTTTAACTGTCAGAACCAAAGACGCTTTGCCTCAAGATTGGGCAATGACTCAAAATAATCTGGCTACTGCTTACTATGACAGAATAAAGGGGTCAAGAGCTGATAATCTGGAACGGGCGATCGCTTGTTATGAAAATGCTTCAACTGTTTATACCAAAGACGCTTTGCCTGAAGATTGGGCAATGACTCAAAATAATCTCGGACTAGCTTACAAAGATAGAATAAAGGGGTCAAAAGCTGATAATCTCGAACTAGCAATTGATTATTATAAGAATGCTTTAACTGTTTATACCAAAGGGGATCTTCCTTATGAGTGGGCAGATACTCAAAATAATCTAGCAATTGCTTACAAGGACAGAATAAAGCGGTCAACAGCTAATAATCGGGAACGGGCGATTGCTTGCTATAAAAAGGCTTTAACTGTTTATACCAAAAAGAATTTTCCTTATGAGTGGGCAAGGACTCAAAATAATCTGGGTGAAGCATACAGAGTAAGAATAAAAGGGTTAAGCACTTATAATGACAAACGGGCGATCACCTGTTATCAATTGGCTTTAACCATATTAACTTTAGACGATTTTCCTTATGAATGGTCAGGCATTCAAAATAATCTGGCAGCAGTTGCCTGTGGAGACGTTCGGCAGTATTTTTTTCATCAAAATCTTGCTAGTCAAGCACTTACACAGGCAGTTGAATTATTCCGTTCTGCTTTGACTGTTAGAAAACCAGCTGATTTACCAGAATTTTGTTTACAATCAGGCATTAATTTAGGGGGGATAGGATTTCTTACAGGAAATATGGAGATCGCTAAGGAAGGTTATGAACTAGCTATTCAGGCGGTGGAAACAATGTGTGCATGGTCGCCCATGACAGAACAAAAACGCCTGCGAGAAAATAATTTAGATGTCTATGAAAAAATGATCCTAGCTTGCCTCAATTCAGATGATTTACCAGCCGCTCTAGCCACCGTAGAACGCAGTAAATCGAGGGCCGTCGTGCAAATGTTTATTGAGGCTGATGTGCAACCGAAAAACGCTACCCCCGATCAATTGCAACGTTTACAAACATTACGCCGCCAATATTTATCGCTGTTTTCTCCGCTGACCGATGATACAGATAATACAGATAATACAGATAATACAGATAATACAGATAATACAGATAATACAGATAATATTGCACCTAACCAGATAACCAATCAGTCATCCCCGCCAGATACCCGCCAAACTATTAGTCAGGAGTCCCAACCAGCCAGTATTAATCAAGAACGGCAACAATTAGAAAAACAATTAAATGAACTATTAGGGGAAATTAATGATCCTGAATTTTCCCTGACGCAAAAAGTGCAACCAATCACCTTGTCAGAAATACAAAATTTGTTAGATGAAAAGACGGTGATTTTGGATTGGTATATTATGACTGGAAATAAAGGGTATTTTATAAGTTATAATGAAAACAAGTTGTTCACTTTCATTGTGACAAAAAATGATATTCAGGTAGCATATTGTTCTAGTGAACAAGAATATCAATATCAAACTCAAGCCCTGCAACAATGGCAAACCGATTATTTCAACGATTATCGGACAGAATATTATGCTAGGGAAAATAAATTATGGTCACAACAATTACCAAAACGTTTAGAAAAATTAAGCGAAATATTAGGGATTAATACCATCCTAGAAGCTATTCCGCCTGAGTGCCAAGAACTGATCCTGATTCCCCATCAGTTTTTGCATATATTACCCCTGCACGCCCTTCCCGCTCAACGCAACGAAAAAACTGGTTGCCTGATGGAACTATTCCCGCAGGGAGTGCATTATATTCCCAATTGTCGACTATTAGAACGGTTACACCAACGACAAAAAGTCTGCGATCAAACCCCCAAAGGTCAACTATTTGCCGTACAAAACCCCACTAATAACTTGCCCTACGCTGATACAGAAGTACAAAGCGTTCAACAGCAAATACAAAATAAATTTCAAACTAACCCAACTATTCTCGCTAAAGCAGAAGCCACTAAAAGCCGCTTACTCTCCGAGGAAATATTAGCCACTTTAAAAACAGCGAAATATTTACACTTTGCTTGCCATGCCAAATTCAATGAGAAAAAACCCTTGTATTCTGCTTTGCAATTAGCGAAAGAACTCAAGCAAACACCAGAAACAATTATTAACAACTTGCCGGCTAGTATTGCTGATAAATTACCACCAGAAGCAGAACGCCTGATCACCCTGCGAGATGGACAAACATTTGATCCCGTCCTACAAGGTCTCACCATGGGAGACATCGTCGCTAAACTAGATTTACCCCAAGCCCTATTAGTTATTCTCAGTGCCTGCGAAACCGGCCTGATTGACTGGCAAGCCATTGACGAATATATTGGACTACCCAGTAGCTTTCTATTCGCCGGTAGTCTGCGAGTGATTAGTAGTAATTGGCCGGTGGACGATTTTGTCACCGCCTTCCTAATGGTGCGGGCCTATTATAACTATTTGAGTGGTGAATATAATATTACTCAGTCGTTACAACAAGCTCAAATTTGGTTGAAAAATGTTAGTCGTGATGACTTCATCAAATGGTTAAAAGATGATCTGAAATATTCGGAAGCAGACTGGCAAAATTGCCAACAGATAATCAACCTTTATCAGGACAATTCCCCCTTTGATCACCCTAAATATTGGGCAAGTTTTCATAGTATGGGCTTAGTTTAACTGTCAGAGAAACCTAGTTTCTCCCAAAAACCGGGTTTCTTTCTCAGTCAGTATGCTATAATTCAAAATCGTCATGTTAATCTACTCGATCAAGATTTATGTCAAATATTGTTCCCCTAGCAAACAAGATTATTCTGAAAGCCTTTCGATATTTATTAATAACTAAACCTCAATTATTTCACAACAAAGATTTAGCCAAATTAGAAACAGAGCTAAAACTATTGCAAGGAAAAGATTTTGCAGACAAAATAGGAGATTGGTTTAAACAATATGAGATTGCAGACGAATTGACTCAAGCACTACGTATTGATACGGATCAGATACCAACTGCCCCCCCTAGCCCTGTTGCCAGCAATGAAATACTTGATAATATTTTTATGTTAGTAAATCAACAAATTGATAAAGAAAATCCCCCAGAATCACCTGTCGATCAGCCAGAAAATCAACAATAAATATTTTCCCTCAATAATATTTTGTTAGTAATAAATTAACTACCTAACCAATGAGTGACAACCCAACCAGTAACAACCAAATAAAACTAGTCCATGCTTTAAATATTAATTTATTTGCCTATTATGCCAAAGTAGCGAAAAAGGATAATCTGTCAGAAGTTGATAATACACCAGAAAAATTCCAAACTATTTATCAACCCATATTAGAAAAATTACGACCACAATTTACTAATTCAGAACTTACCAATTCAGAGCAATTATCAGATCAACTATTTGCTCATCAATTAACCGTCCCACCCACCGATCAACCTAAACAGCCGATCCAATCATTATTAAGAGATCAAGAATTTAGAGAACAAGAATTTTTAGCCTGGTCAAGTCATCAGCAAAATAACCATCCCCAACAACCCCAACCTTTATATAAATTATCACTGCGTTGTAAAATATTAAACAGTGGTGATACAGGTGATACATACGCCTTATTACTGAAACTTTATCGCCCCCAACAAAATAGTTATGATCAAGTATTAGTAGAAGAATTTAACGAATTTCAACCTAGTTCGTTTATCCTACCCCATAGCGAATCTTTCATAGGTCAAACTATTCTAGTTACAGCTTTTTTAGCAGAATCAACTGATACCAAACCTGACAATTTAAGAAAAATAGCCGACTTTTTGCGAGAAAAATTATTTGGCGACCAACTACCTAACTTTTATCAAGATGGTTACTTACTAGATAGTTATATTTGTGAATACAGTCAACCCAGGCAAAAGAGCGATCGCCTATTAATTATCCTGTATTTACAAGAAGCAACTACAGAAAAAATTGCCCCTATTTTTCCTCGGTTGCTAGAACTATTTATGCCTTATCATAAAATTCTCTATACCTTTCAAAGTAGTAGAATTTGGCATAAACAAGCTAATCAGCTAGTCAAAGGAATTGAAAATACATTAAAAACGAATATCAAAACTATTCAAGCAACAAACCAGAAAGTAACAAATCAGAATATAACAGCTAACCTAAATATATTAAATACAACATTAGAAAATTTATTACAAAATGCTTTCGATTATTCCTTAGAACTACGTAAACTTGAATATGGTTTGAATACTATTAATATTCATCGGCAAAATTATCAAACTATTTTACAAGATTTTCAAAATATTACTCATGATCAGCTAAATTTTTTGGCACTCTTTTTAGAAAATCAATTTTTTACTAGTCAAATAGAAGCTGACCTCAATTACTTAAAACCCACGTCTAATTTGCTTGATCAAGCTATTAATAGTATTCGGGGTATAGTAGAAATCGAACAAGCAAATATAGATATAGCCAAAACTGAGAGCGATCGATCCCTAGAAAAAACCATTAAAATATTAGGGGTTGGTTTAGGAGTCGGTGGTATTGTCTCATCAACTATTTCTGGCTATATTCAAGAACCGATCAGCTTCACTCCCAATTTTTCTAAACCCATACACCCTGGTGTATTCAGTCTATTGATCAGTTTATTACTCGGTATATTAGCCGCCTTGGGTATGGCAGGTTTTATTTATCGGAGTTACTTATTAGAGAAAATCAAAAAAATATTCAATTAACTAAAAACCTAGATTTTCTTCTCCCCTCTCCCAAGATTGGGAGAGGGGCTGGGGGTGAGGACATAAAGTTCTGGAATTTGCCCCCCTAACCCCCCAATTCTGGGGGGGATCGGATTGAAAAAACCGGCTTTTTCTGCTCAAATTAAATCAACTATTAATCAACTTTTGATAAGCCTGCACCTTCAAATCAATCCCCGTAATATCAGTTCCCACCACCACCGCATAAGCCCCCATATCTAAAGCCCGTTTCGCCATCACCGGCGAACTAATACCCCCCTCACAAATAATCGGAATAGAAAAATTCTCCACCAAATCAGCTAATAAATCCCAACCCGGAGGCTTTTGATCTTGCGTTTCTGCCGTATAACCATATAAAGTTGTCCCCACCAAATCAACCCCTAATTTAATAGACTCTCTAGCCGCCTCCAACGTATCAATATCCGCCATAATCGGTTTACCCAATTCTTCATGAATCCGCTCAATTAACGTCGCCAATTCCTCCCCTGGTAAACGGTTTCTTAAAGTCGCATCAATTGCAATCATATCCGCTCCCGCCAGGGCGATCGCCCGTGCATCCTCAAAACGAGGCGTAATATAAACATCTAAACCAGGTATTTGTTGTTTCCACAGACCAATAATTGGTTTATTCACCCGTTGTCGCACCGCCTGAATATGGGCAGGTGTATCAATCCTCACCGCCACCGCTCCCTGATTGACAGAGGCTGCCGCCATAGCTGCAATTACTATTGGTTCATGTAGGGGAGAATCAGCGGGAGATTGACAGGAAACTATTAGGCCAGGGGAAAAAGGCATAGGAAAATTTGTCATAATATAATTATTTTTTAGTGAAGATCATTGAGCAATTTAAGGTGAATCAGCCAAAGGTATATTTTAATTATTTAGGAGGAAATTTCCCAATAAATTTTAAAGGTAAAGTATGCTGTCCCGGCCATTCTGACGGTTGAGGATTAATCTCAATTGTCATTTCTGACGGTTTCTGTTGATAAACCCAATTAGTTCCCTGACAAATATTAGAGGGAACTACTGTATTAGGTAAATCTTGACCATTAGCTTGATTTGCTAATAATTCTAAAACGTTGGCAGTTAATTCTAAATTAATCATAGCCTGCCCCGCTTTTTGCCATTGCCGAGCAAAACTTTGTAGAAAAACTAATTCCCGTGGTCTAATACCTTGTGCCTGTAAAAAGTCAGCCATTTTTAATTGACAAACATTTTGCTGAGGCAATTTATTATAAGTTTTTGTACCATATTCGTTTAAATTAATTGCTATCCATAATATAAAATTACGCCGACTTTCTAATGACCATTGTTGCCAGCCAGCATCAACTAAAAATTGTACTGCTTCCTCTCCCATCATATCTGCAAAAACCTCTGGTTGAATTTGTTCCAATGAGGTAAAAACACCATGATTTTCAGTATATAAGGCGATCATCATTGACTGGCGATAATCATGGGCTAATAACTGTTTTTGCCAACTAACAGGTAAATTACCAAGTTTTCTGAATAAACCAGCCTGATATTTTATGCCGATTATATTAATCAATTGACTGAATAATAGAGGATTATTTTGTAAAGATTGACTAATTTTCCAACTAGTATCAAGGTTGGCTAACATATTTTGCTGATTGCCTTTTTGGTATTGGGCGATCGCCTCTAATAATAAAATTTTCTGTAAATTCACTACACCAAATAAGTTAGGTGGTTCTTCATCTAAACGCCAGGTAGGATTAAATTGCCATTGTAAAGGTTGCCCCTTTCCTAGCAGTTCTCTAATTTGTTCAAGGGTTTTTTGATTATTCTCTAAATAGATTTTTATATTATTAGGTAAAGGTTCTAGTTGATCTGTGGGATTAGTAATTTGACTATCTAAAAATAGAGAAAAGCTGTTAACAATATTCTCAAATTCTTTTGCTTTAGTCTGATTAAGAGATTCCGCCGTACTATTGTAAATGGCAAAACCTAATTGACTAGATACTAATTTTTCTAGGGTGATCGCTGTTTGATTGCTGGCAGGAATAATCGTCAAATTTTTCAGAAATTCATCTCTTGATTGATAAATAGAATCCCGTTTGCGATTCATTGTCCCAGCATTTTCTGCTAATATTTGTTCAAATCTTTTACGGGTAACTTCCTCGGCAGTTTGATCACCAATTTTTCGATAAATTATTAAAGCGTCAACATATTTAGATAGGGTATAAAAAAAATCATCAGATGTTTTTAATAATGTTTCCCCTTCTGCCACTAATTGATCTGCCTTAATTTTTTCTGTAGCATTATCTGAATTGGCGGGTGAATTTATTTGGCTTGGTTGGGCGATAACTTTGGTTGGCGAAGCGATCGCTGGTAAAACTTGAATAATGGGTGAAATTAATACTGTCAAATATAAGGGCGTGAATATTAATTTTCCTGTTAAATTACCTATTGATTTTTTTTCTAAGTACATATTCTTAATAACTCCTGTGGTTTAATTTTCCAGAAACTAATTAACTATACTAGCGGTATTTATCCTAGTCTAGTAGGAGCAATTCACGAATTGCCCCACCTGTGTTAAGGTGAATACTATTGAAAATCTGATTGTCATCAGTACAATAATTTTGTCACCCGATTATGACCCTATCTACTAAAAATAATCCGGCTCCCCTTGTCCCCAATCCACCCCATGGTAAAAATAATTGGGAAGCAATTTTAGCTAAATCTGTTGGCCCATTAGTATTATTAGGACCAGCCGGCTTATGGTTAATCCTTTTATTAGTATTTCCTACCTTGGTAATTTTCCAATTAAGTTTAGTGGAAAATATTAAACCCGGTGATTTAGTTATTCCTAATGGTTTAGGTAACTATTTTAAGGTTTTTGAAGGGATCAATTTAATAGTGATCGGGCGATCGCTCTTTTTTGCTATTGGTACAACTATTCTTTGTTTATTAATGGGGTTTCCCGTTGCCTATTGGATAGCGATCATGTCACCGGCGAAGTGGCGTAATTTATTATTATTAGGTTTTGTTTTACCCCTCTGGACCTCATCCCTCTTACGTTCCTACGCTTGGATTACTATTTTGCGACCCACCGGCGTGTTAAATACTCTTTTAGGGTTACTGCATTTACCGCCCTTGGAATTATTAAACCGCACCCCAGCAGTATTAATTGGCATGAGTTATAGCTATTTACCCTATATTGTCACAGTTTTATACGCCTCCTTAGAAAAATTAGATAAACGGCTATTAGAAGCCTCCGCCGATTTGGGAGCCAGACCTTTGCAAACCTTTTTACGGGTGACAGTACCCCAATCTTTACCAGGGATAGCAGCTGGTTCCCTTTTAGTATTTATTAGTTCCCTCGGTGATTTCGTCGATCCTGAACTATTAGGGGGAGCCTCCAGTATGACGGCAGCCCGCTTAATTTATAATCAATTTTTAGGAGCTACCCAAAATTGGGGTTTTGGTTCAGCTTTAAGTATGGTCTTAATCTTTGGTGTCAGTATTGCGATCGCCCTATTATTAAAATACGGGGATGGTCGTCCTTCCAAATAAAGATTGAAAATATAAATCAAATTTTCTAGATGTCGATTTTGCAATTTAATGTCTAAATATAATTCAATCTTTTAGAAAGAGACAACGATATGCAAATCAAAAATAACTGGCAAGCCAAACTAATATTTCCACTATTTACGAAGGAATGGTTTGTTCTACTAATCTTAATTTTTTTAACAACACTTATAATTTTTTGGAAACTAGGCCAAGGTAGTTTGGAAAATTGGGATGAAGCTATTCATGCTCAAGTAGCAAAGGAATTTATACAAGGTGGAGACTGGTTGACTCCTCATCGGAATTATAAGCCTTATTTTCGTAAGCCACCCCTCTCTATGTGGTTGACAGCAACCTTTTTTAATTTCTTTGGGGTGAATGAGTTTTGGGCTAGAGCGACCTCTGCTTTCTCAGGTATTGGGTTAGTTATTGTTACTTATTTAATTGCTAAATTGATCTATGGCAAATCAGTCGGTTATTTCGCTATTTTAATCTTATTAACCTCTTATGAATTTCTAAAAAAAAGTCGTTTCGGCACTACAGATGTTTTGTTAACACTATTAATATTTGTAGCAATTTACGGTTATCTAAGACTTAGGGAAGGAAATCAAAAATGGTGGTATTTGGTTTGGATTTCTTTTGCTCTTGCTTTTATGGTTAAAGGAATTGGAGCTATAATAATACCATCTGCAATTACTATTTCAATTTTATTTGATAGAAATTCATTAATTGCACTTCGTTCTAAATATTTGTGGCAAGGTTTTTTATTGGCTTTATTGATTGTATTACCATGGCATATTTTTATGGTTGTTCAACATGGCATACCTTTCATCAATGACTATTTTGGTTTCCAGGTGATAGCTAGGATCACCCGTCCAATAGAAGGACATACAGGAGATATATTTTATTATATCCGGACCCTAAAAAGAAATTTTTTCCCTTGGTTTTATCTAGTTCCTTTTGCACTAGCAATTAACCTTAAAGAAAATTTCAAGTCTTCCCATGCTTCTCTCATTCTTTTAGTCATTTTTTGTTTAGTCTTTGGAGGTTATAGCCTTTTCGTACAAACTAAACTAGATTGGTATATATTTCCCGTATATCCTGTGTTGGCTATCCTGATAGCATCTATGCTAAAAAAGATTATGCAACTTGACCCATTAGCAAATAGAAAAATTACTTATCAGTTGATCTCGATATTTATGTGTGCTATTTTTATGCTTGTTGGTCTAAGACAAGTTAAACCGCTTTACTATAAAGAAGAAACACCAGTCGCTAAATTAGCTTACATTGTGGCAAGCAAAAATTATAATCATGGTCAACCATTGATTGTGCTGGCAAGTAAGGAACCTGAACTTCAAACTCCTGCTTTACTTTATTATAGTAATAAACCTGTAATTTTAGCAAAAAGCCTAGAAGAGTTAGCCAAATATACGGAAGATGCGAAAACTTATGAAATGGTTATTACCGAAAAAGATATAAAAAACCTTGGCATAAACTATGAATTTAAAATTATTGCAAAAATTCAACCTTTGGTTTATGGTACAATTCAGAAAATATCTCGCCGTAAACCATGAGAAACTGACAATAATAAGTTCTTTTATTTTTAAATAAACATGACCCCCGTAAATGACCCTAAACCATCAGATGAAATACCTGTAGATATGCCTAAAATCAAGGAAAAAATAGAAATTTCTTGGCAAGCCATCTTTTCTGGCTTCATGTACATTTTTATGTACTTACCGATTATTGTCTTAACTTTTTATAGTTTTAATAAATCCCGTTATGGGGCAGAATGGAAAGGTTTTACCCTGGAATGGTACGCTAAATTATTTGCTGACACCCGTATTCTATCAGCCTTACGCTATAGTTTAATGGTGGCTTTATTGGCAGTGGGAATAGCGGCGATTTTTGGCACATTGATGGCGGTAGGATTATCTAAATATAATTTTCGAGGTAAGTCTCTATATTTAGGTGTATCTTATTTACCGCTGATTATTCCTGATATTGCGATCGCTGTAGCAACCTTGGTATTCCTGGCAGCTATGGCAATTAAATTGAGTTTATGGACGATAGTGGCAGCTCATATTGTATTTTGTTTAGCTTATGTCGGTTTAGTGGTTTCTACCCGATTAGCGGATTTAGATCCCCATTTGGAAGAAGCCGCTTTAGATTTAGGGGCAAGTCCGACGGAGGCTTTTTTACAGGTATTATTACCGCAGTTGATGCCGGGTATTGTCTCCGGTTGTCTATTAGCTTTTGTTTTAAGTATGGATGATTTTTTAATTGCTAGTTTTACGGCGGGTAGTGGGGTGACAACTTTGCCAATGGAAATATTTAGTCGGATTAGAACGGGGGTGAAACCTGATATTAATGCTCTGAGTGTGATGTTAATTTCTGCTTCTGCTTTTTTAGCGATTATTGCTGAGTTTTTCCGCTTACGGGGTGAGAATAGACGGAGTTTTTAATTAGGTAATGGGTAATAGGGAATGGGGAATAGGGTGATGATATATTTGGTTTGTTGATTTTGGTTGGTTAGTGATAATTAATAAAACTTAACCTAAACTTTACCAATCTTCTCAGAGAATAAAAAATAATCATTTAAAATTCTCCCTGATCTTCTCAATATTTCAGATAAATAGCAAAAGATCGGGATGGGAAAAAAATATGTTTTAAATATGCTTTTGAGGAGAATGAGGTAATGGCCCAAGATGTAACAGAGGCAAATAGGGGAACACCGTTAATATTAATGGCTCCTTTGTCGGGTGTAATTGTACCTTTAACCCAGGTGCCAGATCCCGTATTTGCGGAGAAAATGGTGGGTGATGGTATTTCTATTGATCCGACTAATCAGGTTTTATTAGCTCCCTGTGCGGGGGAAATTATTCAATTGCACCCATCCCATCATGCGGTAACTATTAAGGCAAATAATGGTTTAGAAATATTAATTCATATTGGTTTAGATACGGTGACGCTACGAGGGGAAGGTTTTACGCCACAAGTGCGGGTGGGTGATCGGGTAGAAACAGGGGAAAAATTGATTGAATTTGATGGGGATTTTGTAGCAAGTCATGCCAAAAGTTTATTGACTCAAATCGTTATTACTAATAGTGATCAGGTTGCCCGTTTTATTCCTCACAGCGGATTAGTGGAAGCTGGGAAAAATCCTGTTTTAGAATTGGTGACTGAATCTGGGGCGATCGCTTTTAATACGGCAAATCAAAGTCAGACTATTACTTCTGATCCGATTATTATTCCTAATCCGGCTGGTTTACACGCTCGCCCCTCGGCTGTATTAGTGAATATGGCGAAAAAATATAAGTCCGATATTAAGCTGAAAAAAGATCAACAGGTGGTCAATGCCAAAAGTATTGTATCGATCATGGGTTTAGCGACGGTGAAAGGGGATACGGTTTATTTATTAGCCAGTGGCGATGATGCAAAATTAGCTTTAGCGGAATTAACTTTAGCTATGCAACATGGTTTAGGGGAAGAAGTCACCTCTCCCATGTCTGCCCCGGCGAGTATGGTACAGTCAGAATTAGCTGCACCGGCTCCCCGTCCTCGTTCCGCTGATCCGAATTTAGTGTTAGGGGTGGCAGCTTCGCCGGGGGTAGCGGTTGGTTATATTTACCCGGTGAAAAGTCAAGAAATTACGGTGTCAGAAGTGGGTGATTCGCCTAATCAAGAACGTCGTAAATTAGAAGGGGCGATCGCCCAGGCAAAATTGGAAATTGAGTCATTGCGGGCAAAAGTTCATAGTGAAGGAGACCCTAGTAAAGCGGCAATTTTTGCGGCTCATCAAGAATTATTGGAAGATCCAGAATTAGTTGATATTGCTACTAGCATGATTGATAAAGGGAAAAGTGCTGGTTATGGTTGGCAACAGGCTTTTCATTCCCAGGCAAAACAATTGGCAGCTTTGCAAAATGAGTTGTTATCCCAGCGGGCGAATGATTTGCGGGATGTGGGAAATCGGGTATTACGGATTTTAACTGGAGCGAAATCTGAGGAGGTGAGTTATCCTGCTAATACTATTCTGATCGCTGAAGATTTGACCCCCTCTGATATGGCAAATTTGGATCGGGATAAGGTAATTGGTTTTTGTACTGTCGCCGGCGGGGCAACTTCCCACGTAGCAATATTAGCCCGTTCTATGGATATACCGGCGATCGCTGGTACGGAAGGCAGGGTATTAGATTTAAAGGCGGGTACACCCGTGATTTTAGATGGTAGTAAGGGGAAATTACGGCTGAATCCTAGTGAAACGGAAATGGCAGAAGTGCAAGCTAGACAAAAACGTTTAGCGATTAAACGGCAAGCTGATTTAGCCACAGCGAAGGAACCAGCAATTACTACCGATGGTTATCGCATGGAAGTGGTCGCTAATATTGGTAGTGTGAAGGATGCCGAAGAAGCGATGAAATTAGGCACTGAGGGAGTTGGTCTATTAAGATCAGAATTCATTTTTATGGAGCGTTCCGCTCCACCTTCTGAAAGTGAACAGGTGCAATTATATGAAAAAATTTCTAAAATATTAGGACCCGATCGCCCCTTAATTATTAGAACCTTAGATGTGGGAGGCGACAAACCCTTACCCTATTTACCCATACCCCACGAAGAAAATCCTTTCTTAGGGGAAAGAGGTATTAGATTTGGTTTTGATCGCCCAGAAATTTTACGCACCCAATTACGAGCAATTTTACGGTCTAATCAATTAGGTAATGTGAAAGTCATGTTCCCGATGATTGCCACCTTAGATGAATGGCACATGGCGAAAGGAATGTTAGAGGAAGAAAGGGAAAAATTAGGTTTACCACCCATGTCCTGTGGCATCATGGTGGAAGTGCCGGCAACAGCAATCATGGCGAATCAATTTGCCCAGGAAGCTGATTTCTTTTCGATTGGTACTAATGATCTAACTCAATACACGCTGGCTATGGATCGGGGTCATCCTAAATTAGCTCCCTATTGTGATGCTTTTAATCCAGCTATTATTAATTTAATTGCCATGACCGCTAAGGCTGCCAATGATCACGGTAAATGGTGTGGTGTCTGTGGTGGTTTTGCCAGTGATCCACAGGCTGTGCCTTTGTTAATTGGTTTAGGGGTAAAGGAATTGAGTGTGAGTGTGCCCACTATTCCTAGTATTAAGGCTCAGATTCGCTCATTGAGTTTAGCAGAATGTCAACAGTTAGCCCAAAAAGCCCTAGCAACTAAAACGGCGCAAGAAGTTAGGGAATTATCACCGATGCCGGCTGATTAATCAAGATTAATCCTGATTAATATTTCACTATTAAGTCAAAAAATATCTGTCAGGGTAATTCATGAATTCCCCCTACATTCATCAAAAATCATCACAAACAAATATCAAAAAATATTTAGGGATTAAGTCATGTTCAAAAAAGCCTTTGCCTTACTGCAAAAAATGGGGAAATCCCTCATGCTCCCTGTTTCCGTTTTACCGATTGCCGGTCTATTATTAGGCTTAGGTAGTGCCAAATACAGTAAACCCGAAACCTTTTGGTGGTTGCCTGAGTTTGTTGCCAAAATCATGAAAGTTTCTGGCGAAGCAATTTTTGCTAATTTACCTTTGATTTTTGCCCTCTCCGTTGCCATTGGCTTTACAGAAAATGATGGCGTTTCTGCCCTGGCAGCGATTGTCGGTTTTGCCGTTTTCCTGGCTGCCATGGGAGCTATCTCCACTAGTTTAGGTACGGACCCAGAAAGTTTAACCACTATTATGGGGATTCCTAGTTTAGATACGGGGGTATTTGGCGGCTTGATTATGGGTTGTGTGGCAGCCTATTTATTTAATAAATATTTTCGCATTCAGTTACCCCAATATTTAGGTTTCTTTGCTGGTAAACGATTTGTCCCAATCATTACCGCTTTTGCGGCGATCGCCACTGCCTTTATTATGAGTTTAATCTGGCCACCCATCGGTCAAGCAATTAAATACGCTGCTAATACGGCTGCCAGTGGTAGTAACGTCGGATTAACTGCGGGAATTTATGGCGTAGTGGAACGTTCCCTTTTACCCTTCGGTTTACATCACATTTGGAACGTACCCTTTTTCTTTGAAATTGGTTCCTTCGTTAACTCGGCTGGTCAAGTGGTAACGGGTGATATTGCCCGCTTTTTTAGTGGCGATAAAACCGCTGGTATTTTAGGGGGAGCTTACTGGTTTAAAATGTTTGGTTTACCGGGAGCGGCGATCGCTATTTGGCATTGTGCGAAACCGAAAAACCGAGTATTAACCGGCGGTATTATGGTATCGGCCGCTTTTACTTCCTTTTTAACTGGTATTACAGAACCCTTAGAATTTTCCTTCATGTTTGTCGCCCCGGCTTTATATGCTGTTCACGCCCTAATAGCAGGATTTGCTGACTGGTTATTTGTCACCCTGGGCGGACGCATGGGCTTTACCTTTTCCCAGGGATTTATTGACTTTTTCCTTTTCTGGAGTCTCGGTACAAAAGTTTGGTTAATACCAGCCTTTGGACCCTTTTTCTTTGCTCTGTATTATTTTATTTTCCGGTTTGCCATTAAACGTTTTGATCTAAAAACACCCGGACGGGAAGAAGAGGATACACAAACGGCTGATATTAATACCGCAGAGGGCATGGGTGGCATGGCCGGCGAATTAATCCGAGCTTTTGGCGGTCGGGGGAATATTGCGACGTTGGATGCCTGTATTACTCGTTTGCGGATTACAGTCAATGACATGAAAAAGGTCGATAAAGCGAGATTAAAAGCCCTGGGTGCTTCCGGTGTATTAGAAGTAGGGAATAACGCTCAAGCGATATTCGGACCTCGTTCTGAGAATCTGAAAACAGATATGATGGAATACTTGAAAACCGCTGGACCGGAAGCGGATATAGCGAGTATTGATAGTGCGAAGGCTACGCCCACCGAAGGTATTGCCCCGATAGAAAATGCACCAGTATTAGAAAAGGTGGCTGTGGCACCAACAGAAAATATTACGGAAAAAATGACTAATATGATGCAAGCCTTAGGCGGAGCTAATAATATTAAAAATGCTCAAGTATTAGCAATGACTCGTTTACGTTTGGAGGTTGCTGATGAAAAAGCGGTTAATACTGATGCTTTAACTGAAGCGGGTGTACAGGCGGTGATGAATTTACCAGCTAATACTTTACATCTAATCGTCGGTTTAAATGCACCGCAATATTTGGAGGAGATGAAAAAACAATTAGTTAATAAATAAATGATTTGTCGGGGTAATTCATGAATTACCCCGACATTTTTATTAAATCAAAATTATTTTAAATCCTCTAATTTAATTCTCGGATCAACCGCCTTTAATAATAAATCAGCTAATAAATTACCTATAATTAACATAACTGCCCCCATCATCAAACTAGCCATCACTAAATATAAATCCTGATTTTGCACCGCCTCTAATATTAATTTGCCCAAACCCGGCCAGTTGAAAAAAGCCTCTGCAATAAACGCCCCACTTAATAAACCAGCAAACTCAAAACCCAATAAGGTAATAATCGGGTTAATCGCATTGCGCAAAGCATGAACATAAATCACCCGATTTTCTGGCAAGCCTTTAGCCCGTGCCGTCTGAATATAATTTTGCCGTAATACATCTAATAGTTGACCCCGCATTAACCTTTGTAAACCAGCAAAACTAGTAATACTCAGGGCGATCGTCGGTAAAATTAAATGCCAACATATATCTAAAAATTGACCGATTGGTGTCAAATCCTCATGACCAATACTTTGAATCCCGCCTAGGGGAAATATTGGTGTTAAACTTTGAGCGACAAATAGTAAAAATAGGGCAGTAATAAAACTCGGCATTCCCTGCCCTGCATAACTAACCACCTGTAACCAGCGATCAATTGCTTTATTTTGATTCATCCCCGCTAATACTCCCAAAGGAATAGCGATCACCCAAGTCACTAAAAGAGAAGAAATAGATAATAAAAGGGTGGCTGGTATTCGTTCCCAGAGTAAATCAGATACCTGTCGCTGAAAAACAAAACTCCGCCCAAAATTTCCCTGGGTAAGAATTTGCCCTAACCATTTCCAATACTGATCCCACCAAGACTTATCTAAGCCAAATTGTTGGGCTAATTGTTGTAAAGTTTCCTCAGAAATTTTCGGATTTTGCCGTAAAGTATCTAAATAATCACCCGGTGCTAACTGAATAATAAAGAAGCAAAGGATCGATGCCAAAAATAAGGTTAAAAGGGCTTGGAATATTCGTTTGACAATATAGGCAATAGTTTCTCCGTCAATTATTCTCATTTTTTAGTTGATTTTAATATTGAATGAGGGTGACAATCGGCACATCAGGTAATTTTCCCCGTCCCCCCAAATCTTTCAACTCAATAATAAAAGCAAAACCGATCAATTGACAATTAGCTTGCTCTAATAAATTAGCCGAAGCCTGAGCTGTTCCCCCCGTGGCAATTAAATCATCTACTATTAAGACCCGGCTACCGGTTGGCATGGCATCCCGGTGCATTTCTAAGCGATCAGTACCATATTCCAATTCATATTCGGCAAAATGGACATCAGCCGGTAACTTTCTCGGTTTTCTGACTGGAATAAAACCCGCCCCTAATTTATAGGCCAAAGGAGTACCAAAAATAAAACCCCTGGACTCTGTACCAACAATATAATCAGGTTTAAAATCGGCACATTGTTCTGCTAGATTGTCAATGGTATAACGTAAGCCGGCAGGATGAGATAATAAAGTCGTAATGTCCCGAAACATAATACCTGGCTTAGGAAAATCAGGGATGTCACGAATTAATGATTTAATATCCATAATTAATTTGTATTTTAGATTTGTACTTTAGATGAGATTGATCAGGCAACCAATCAACAATTTAACCAGAAATGCGAAGAAAAGTCAGAAAAATTACTTAAACTGATAAAATCAAGGCCTGATTATGTCTGGTAGGGGAAAACTTAAGTTAAAATCCCATTTAGTAAAATTTTCAGTGAAATGCTATTTCTACTAATTATTTGCACTTGCCAATTTATCTAAATTTTTGAATTATTAATAAATGAAATCTCCCGTTAATATTGCTGAATTGGAAACCACACAGGCGGTGGCGACTCCCATCATCCTGGATAGTTTGCCAAATTTACCGATGCCGGAAACAGGTTGCCCCCGGCGGGCCAGAATAGATATTGATTTAATGTTATTAGCGATAGAAGCATTACAGGTGGGGGCTTCTGAGCAGGTTCTTAGACTAGTACAAGAATTGGAATTACAACCAATTATTCCTGATCGGGTGGCACTGTGGCGGATGCGTAATACTAACCCTCTGCGTCTTTATCCCCAACGTCGTCCCCTCACTTTGGAGGAAGCTAAGGCCCTAGTGATTATTATTGCGAATATGGCCCGTAAATTAACTGTACCGATCAGAAAATTATTATTAGATTATCAAGTTTGGCATCAGCGACAATTACCGATAGAAACTCATGTGCAAGTATCAAGTTATGTGGAAAGATTTGGGATTTATCTTTATACCCGCATGAATCCTCGGCGCATAGTTTTATTAGGCTACGATGATGACGATAAGTTAAACGAGTTAGCTTTAGAGACTTTAAGTAAGTTATTATTCTGTACTGGCACAGCCGGTATGCAAAGGTTTTGGGTTAGTTTATTTGATGGGGAGTTGCAATAAAAATGACGATTCAAAGATTATATAATTTGCCGAATTGTAAGTTAGTTTTACAGGGTTTGAGCGAAGGTGCTAATACTAGTTTATCGGATGTGCGTCCGCCTTTATCCATGTTAATGAGTGCCGAGTGTTTATTTGATGGAGAAAATCAATCGGTATCAGGGGGACGAGAATTTTTTGAAAGTTTTGTGAGAACAGTCAGTCATTATGCCCAAGAATTTTTAAGTGGTTTGCCGGTGAGTGCATCTAATAATAATGGCATTGTGAAATTAGAAAAAACTCATGAGGGTTTACATCGTCTGACAGTATTTGATGAAGCCAATCCAGCCAGTCAGAATATTACCAGACAACTTGATTTAACTACGGTGCAGTTATTTGATCTAGTGGAAGCGATTGATCAATTTTTTGCAGATCCCCGCACTTTACCAGAATTATCTTTACAATTACAGCCTATTTCTAAACGAGACGTACCTAATACTAAACCAGTTGGTGAAAGGGTTGTGCCAGCAGTCGTAGGTTTAGCCAGTTTAGCGATCGCCGCTTTTGGTTTTTATAATTCCCCAATTCCTAATATTGCACGTCCCCGCACTCCTAATGGAGAAATATCTAATCCTACGGCTCAGTCTTCTCCAACTGCAACACCAGCGGGTAGTTCTCCGCTACCAACAACTAGTAGTACACCTAATACTAGTATTACTCCTACGGCAACTAGTTCACCCGATGTTAATATTACTGCCAGCAGTTCACCCGATACTGTTGCACCGTCTCCTACTCCCTCAGAACTGCCGACAGAAAACCTGACTAATACAGTGAAAATTAATGATCCAATAGAAGTACAGGATTTATTAGATAAAACCTATAAACAATTAGATAAGGGTTGGACTAAGACCCCGGAATTTCAAGTTGATCTAGTTTATCGGGTGAGTGTGGGCAAAGATGGGGCGATCGTTGGTTATAAACCGATTAATGCTGAGGCATCGGATCAAGTTAATCAAATTCCTTTACCTGATTTGTTATATCAGCCAGCGGGTAATAGAACACCCAATGAACCTTTAGCTGACTTTAAAGTGGTATTCACACCGAGTGGCGTATTACAAGTAAGTTCGTGGTAAATTATATAGTTTGTTAATCAATAATTTAGGTAGGGGTAATTGATGAATTACCCCTACTGTGTTTTCAGATAAATTATTTCTCACAGGGCAGGTTAATATTTTATGAATATTCTTAGTAAATCATCAATAATTGATACTAAAAAATTACGTTTTATTTTGCTAAATTTGTTTCTGCTATTATTGCCACAATTGATTAATCATCCTAGTTTAGCCAATGAAACAAAGCAGAGTAATATTTCCAGAGAATTGACGATTGCTCAAACTAATAAAATTTGTCAATCTCAGTTAGCTAGTCAAATTGATAATATTATTAATCGCCCAGAATTTCAAAAAAGTCGTTGGGGTATTCACCTGGAAACGGCTGGTCAGAATATTTATAGTCGGGATGCAGAATATTATTTTACTCCTGGTTCCACTGTTAAATTATTAACAACCGCAGCCGCTTTAACCAAATTAGGTCCTGAGCAGAAAATTAAAACTTCTATTTATACAGACAAACAAGGCAAATTTTATATAGTTGGTCGGGGCGATCCTGGTCTCACCGAAAAAGAATTAACTGATTTAGCTGATCAACTGAAACAACAGGGAATTATAGTCATAGATCAATTAATTGCCGATAATACCTATTTTACCGGACCGAGTATTAATCCTAATTGGGAATGGGAGGATATTCAAGCGGGTTATGGGGCTGCTATTAATAGTTTAATGTTGAACCAAAACGCCTTAGATTTATTATTAACACCGCAACAAGTTAATCAACCTTTACAAGTAACTTGGGTGAATCCGCAACAGGGGCAAGGTTGGCAAATAGTCAATAAAACTCTTACGGTTGCTCCTGATCAATCAGAATTTGTGCATATTGGTCGCAGTATTACTCAGCCTATAGTTTATGTTTCTGGCAACTTACAGGCCGGAGCTGCTTCCGAACCGGCTTTTGTGGCAGTATTAGAACCTGAGAAAAATTTTCTGGAAAGATTTACCGCAATTTTATTAAAAGCTGGTATTTTAGTGAAAAATAGTCAAATATTATCTACTAATCAACCTAATTTTACGCCGGTTAACTATAATAACTTATCAGAAATCGCTCTGGTTACTTCCCAGCCTCTGACCGAATTAATCAAAGAAACTAATCAACGTAGTAATAATGTTTATGCCGGAGTTTTATTACATTGGTTAGGTAAAACAACTGCAAATCCTCACTCTAATACTGTCACAGATGGTTTAAAAGCGATCGCTAATATTCTTAGTAGTCTGCAAGTTTCTCCTAATCATTATGTGATCAAAGATGGTTCCGGTTTATCACGCCATAATATGATTAGCCCGCTCGCCCTGGTGGAAACGTTACGAGCTATGGCAAAATCTCCTCACGCAGAAATATATAAAAATTCTTTACCAATAGCAGGGATGAGTGGCACGTTAAAAAATAGATTAAATAATACTCCCGCCCAAGGTATTGTCCAGGCAAAAACCGGCAATTTAACGGGAGTTTCCAGTTTAGCCGGTTATATTGATCAGCCTAATTATCAAGAACCTCTAATTTTTTCTATTATGGTCAATCAATCTAATTTATCTGGGGCAAAAATTCGCAGTGCGATTGATCAAATAGTTGTACTATTCAGTCAATTAGATCAGTGTGAAAAATAACAAAAAAATTAACATAAAAAAGGACTGCGAGCATCTCGCTCGCTATAGTTACAGACGGGGAGCGAGACGCTCCCACTCCCAATATTTACTGCAACCTATGGAAAATTGCTTATAGTAATCATTCAAATATTAATCCTGAAATAAACTCTCAAAAGTATTCTTGAGAGAACCAATATCAGCTACCCTAGCAATTAATAAATTATCCTTACCGGCATCCCGCAAACGGTCTTTCCAATAGTTAATACTATCCTCATTATTTACCCAAAATTTGATCACCGTATCTACCACCTGATCTAAATCCCAAGTGCGATAATTAGAGACCATTTCCACCGATGAGACAAAGGTATCAAGATGACATTGATGATTCGCCAAATATTCTACCCCAGAATCAGCCTGCTTTTCCTGTAGTTCTTGTTGCTGATTAAAAAAGGATAAGACTGGCGAAATACCAACTAACTCAAATGTGTATTGCATGGCGAATACCTCACAATTTACTGGTAGTTTTTTAATCTGACTGATTACAATATTCAGAAAATAGTAGTCAATTTGACCGAATTTAGGTTAGGCTACTTTTTAGCACTCTCAGTCAGTTAGTGCTAAATACTGGCACGATAAAAACTATGTCTATCAAATAATCCAGCTTTAGTATCACTAGTTCTAATTTAGCGAAAAATTATAATTTTGACAATATATTTTCTCTGATAGAATTTTCTGTCACAAATTTTACATTATGAAATAACCGGCATAAATGGCGATATTAACAATCATAAATTCTTCATCTATCAAAAAATTGCGTAGGGGCAATTCATGAATTGCCCCTACGGTGGTTGATCAATAGATTCTTGTATCCTGATAGACTAAAAATAGGTATATAATTTTGACTTAATAATTAAAGGAAAAGTCATTAGCTAAAGTCAAAGTTAAATCCTCTTTAGGATAAATGACGATCACTTCTACTCTTTCCCTGCCTAATAATACTCCAGCGATCGCCCCAATACCGAGACCGCCCAAAACCTCCTCAGTAGCGATCGCCTGATCACCAAGAATAGCAGAAAGAGCCGTGGCAGCCACCGCTCCAATCACCGCACCTTTACCAATATCGCCAACATCAGCACCTTTTTCAATCCTTTTCGTGCGGGTGACTTCTTTGGAAAAAGCACTAATCGGTAATTTCTGCCCATTCGTTAAAATGATCGTATCAGCAATATATTCTGTACCATTATTAGTCGGTTGTAGTTTTCCCAGAATTTTACTACCGGCTGGAATCATTAAAGAATTAGGTCCAGAAGTAATATTTTGGGTAACAGTTAATTCTAATTCTAAAGATTCATCTGGAGCGATCACCACTTTTTCAGCTTTTTGATAGGTAACTGGTATTACAGTACCGACAGGGATTCTCGCATAATTATTAGGGTAGTTATTGGGATTATTTACCGGATAATTCACGGGATTATTAACAACGGGATTATTAACAACGGGATTATTCATCGGGTAGCTACCAGGATAAATTATATTTGGATTGTTAATCGGGTTATTTACAGGGTTACTGACAACAGGATAATTATTAACTGGGTAATTGTTGGTAGGATAATTGACCGGGTTATTGTTTATAGGATAATTATTATTGGGGTAATTAACACGGTTATTGTTCACAGTATTAATAGCAGGGTAATTATTACGAGCCTGATTAGGCGATCGCCCTTGATTTTGTTTATATTCTTTATGAGGATGGGGTTTAGCAAAAGTTGTGGTAGCAGAAAGTAATGGTAAAGCCAGACTAAAAGGCATAATTACTGTTAAAATAACAGATAAATTAGTAGTGAAAGACTTATGATTAATAAACATTTTGATTTCTCCTAAAATTTAATTAAAATGATTTGCTAAATATTTTCATTCGCAAATGCTTAGATCAACGATGTAACTTAAATATAGCTAGGATTTTTGCTGATGTTTGCTAAGATAGGGCTGATAATAAATTCTTTTCCAGATGATTAATTTTTCTTAAAACCTTTAACAGCGAAATTACTACAGCAAAATATTTATAATCTTTAAGTTAAGGAATTTAAGGATATTAACTGAAAATTTGTTATAGTGATAAAGTATTCAGGACTAATATTGATTATCATTTATGCACGAATTAGGAATTACCGAGAATATTGTAGCGATCGCCTGTGAACGGGCAGACAATCAACCCATTGAAAAATTAACCCTAGTCATAGGACAACTCACCGCTATTATGCCCGATGCTATTAGATTCTGTTTTGATGTGTGTAGTCAAAATACCCTATTAGCCGGAGCAGAATTAGAAATATTAGAAATAGCCGGTTTAGCAAAATGTCAAAAATGTCAAACAGAATTTTCTATTAATGAACCCTACGGTATTTGTCCCCAGTGTGATAGTATAAATCTGGATATTATTGCCGGTGAAGAATTACAAATTCAATCTATTGAGGTAAAAACATTATGTGCGTAACTTGTGGTTGTTCTGATGACAGTCAAGTCACTATGACAAATATGCAAACTCAAGAGGTACATTCATTAGATGATCAACATTCTCATCAGGGTGATCTGCATGGTGATCATTCCCACACTTTGCCCGATGGTACAGTGATTCATCATAATCATAACCATGATCATTCCCATGAACATTCAGAAAAATTAGAACAATCAGCCGATTTAATCCCAATGATCGCTAATTCTCTGCACGGTACAACGATTGCCCTAGAAGAAAAAATATTAGGTAAAAATAATTTAATCGCCGCTCAAAATCGGGGTTGGTTTAAGGGACGTAATATATTAGCCTTAAATTTAGTTAGTTCGCCGGGAGCCGGTAAAACAACATTATTAACCCGGACTATTAATGATTTAAAAGAGCAATTAAGTATTAGTGTGATTGAAGGCGATCAAGCCACTATACATGATGCTGAAAAGATCCGACAAACTGGTTGTCAAGTCGTGCAAATTAATACAGGTAAAGGTTGTCACCTAGAAGCCAATATGGTGGAACAGGGTTATACCCAATTGCAACCGCCTTTAAACTCTGTAGTAATGATTGAAAATGTTGGTAACTTAGTTTGTCCCGCCCTCTTTGATCTAGGTGAAACAGCGAAAGTTGTGATGTTATCAGTCACCGAAGGGGAAGATAAACCGATCAAATATCCCCATATTTTTCGGGCTAGTCATGTGATGATTTTAACAAAAATTGATCTCTTACCTTATGTGGAATTTGATAGCGATCGCTGTTTAGAATATGCCCGGCAAGTCAATCCTAATTTAAAAATATTTACCCTCTCAGCTAAAACAGGAGAGGGTTTAGATAGTTGGTACAACTGGTTAAAAGAAGGAATTAGTTAATTATTAAATACCTGATTGGGAACGGGCTAAAATAATCATCTGCTCACCCACTACCGGACTGCGGGCGACTAGTTTACCAGTATTATCAGCTATTTGTAACTTAGTAAAATCTAAATCCTCAGCTTGCTTAAATAGATTATTCGCCAATTGATTTTGAGCAGTTTTATCTAAATCGTACCAATCATCTGTGACTTGAATAACTAATAAACCACTCAAAAAGTTAACTTGAATCGAGTCAACCATACCCCCACCATAACGATTAGTAATATCTGCTATTTGATTTTTAATAGAAATTACTAAATATTGTTCGGGGGTAAATTTGATTGGTTCTGTTTGCACCTGCGTTTTTTCTACAGGTAAATCAGGTTCTGTAGTGATTAATTCAGTGGGAATATTTGTTTTAACTGAAGTAGAAATATTCTCATTTTTGATTGCATCATTATCGCTCTTTTCCTCTAATGGTAATGAATCAGTCAAATTATTAGTTGATTCATTAGCTGGTTCACTAGATTCAATATTTTCACTATCTTTAATAGTTTCATTGACAATACTTGTATCAGGTTGAGCAATGTTCTCAGCTAATTTTGGTTGACTATCCTCAATAGCATTATCTGTAATACTATTATCCGCTACCAAATCATCAATTATATTAGGTTTTTCCTGATTAATCTGATCCTGGGAATAATCCTCTATCGGTGTTTTGCTCGTCTCTGGCAATTCTGAATTATTATTTAGATTATTTTCTGAAACTTCATCTACCAATGCAATTTGATCACTCGATTCAGGTTTAATAGCGGGTACATCAGAATTTTTATTTAGATCACTCTCACTAATATTAAACTGATCAGAATCTGACTTAATATCCGATTTATTATTAGGGGTCTGATCATCAGTATTAATAGGTTGCCAACTAATATCATTATTATCTAATGTAATATTCTGATCAGTCTGAACTAAAGCAATACTAGGCTGCATCATTGGTATTAATGCAGCACTAATCACTATTATTATAGTTAAAATAGTAATCAAGGTAGTTGTCATTAAAGCACTGATCATACTATCTGATAATTTTTCCTGCCACGATTTTGATAGTAAGGATCTAATATTTGATATTAAATTTTGCCAAATATTGGTTGTTTTTTGTTTTGTCTGCTGAGAACTATTAATATTTTTTTTGCCAGAATCTTTGACGGCCTCAACTTTTTTGGTTGCCTCAACTGTCAAATCAATTGCTTTAATATCAGATAAATTTTCCTGCACTTTTTCTATATTAGAATCTATACTAGCAAATACTTCTGAAGTAACTTCACTTAAATTTTCCTCCGATTGATCCGCAATTTCTGTCACTACTTGGGCAACTTGTTCAATCGTTTCATCCTTTTTAACAGCTATTTTCTCCCCAATAGTAGTTATCAAATTATCAGTCTCAGTCATACTCGGAGCCGTTTTTTCTACCAACCTCTGAATACTTTGTAAACCGTCAATCAATATTTGTAAAACCTGTATTAATAGCGATCGCCAACCAGTCACAGCAGAACTTTGGGCAGGATTTTTCACCGGAGAAACTTTCTTTGCCATTTGCTTTACCTAAATAAAAATATAAATAATCATCTGTTAATCTACAATAATTTAAACATCAAAAATTTAAACATTGCTAGATTTTAACCTGATTTCACCCTATTTATATAAAATCAATGTATGAAACGTCGAGATTTTTGTCTATTAATTAGTCTGGGCATGGCCAGTTGCGGTATTATTTCTCCCAAACTTTGGGCAGACTCCCAACCCAGTAATCAAACAACTAATCAACCAAAATCTCATAATTTTAGTGAAGTTCCCACTGGCTCCCCCTTATTTCGTTTTGTGGCGATCGCCGACACGGGAACCGGCACAGCCAATCAATATGCCGTAGCCGAAGCGATGACCGAATATTATAGGAAAAACCCCTTTGATTTTGTCTTATTAGGCGGCGATAATATTTATCCTAACGGTGAAATAGAAAGGGTGGAGGCAGTATTCGTCAAACCCTATCAAACTCTTTTAAATCAGGGTGTGAAATTCTATGCTTGCCTTGGTAATCATGACGTGAGAATCCTTAACGGTATTAATCAAATTAATTACCCTGCCTTCAATATGGCTGGGCGTTACTATAATTTCACCTATAAAAACTTAGAATTTTTTGCCCTCGATACCAACGATCCAGCCCCCTGGTTAGCCCAATTCCCTTGGCTAGAAAGACAACTGAAACAATCTACCGCCACCAGCAAAATAGTATTTGGTCATCATCACCTGTATTCATCCGGTGTGCGGGGTATTAATCGGGATTTGATTCAGCAACTAGCTACTATCTTAGAAAAATATAACGTACCCCTTTATATTAATGGACACGAACACCATTATGAAAGAACTCAACCGATTAAGGGTACTACCTATTTAACCTGTGGAGCCACCGCCATGCCCCGTCCGGTCGGTCAATCTAGCTGGACGGCCTATTCTACCAGTGATCTCAGTTTTGCCGTCTTAGATGTTTATTCTAGCCAAATTATGATCAGAGGAGTTAATACTAAAAATGAAATTTTTGACCAAGGTTTAATCAATTTGTCGTAAAAATTTTTAGCAAAATATTTCTCATGTTGATGCGAATAGGCTTTTTGTATTAGATTGATTGAGGAAAACCATCAAAAAATTTTTAACATTCTAAAAAATATCTAATGAAAGACTTTTTTCAAAATATTGCCCGCTATCCCCGTTTTCTCATAACCATCAGTTTAGGCATATTCTTTTTCCTTTTTGATCAAATTAAACCTTTCTTCAACAAACCCCTCACAGCGATCGCCTCTATTGGCCTTTTAATTGGGACATTTACCTTTTTGACTCTGACTCTAAAGGCCATGTTGGGAACAGGTACTATTTAGTTAACTATTTCTTAACCTAATTAATATTTCTTTGACTGGTAGCAATATTTACCTCATGCTCTGCTGAAAATAGTAGGTATAACTATTAGTATAAGTAAACTTCCCTATAGAAATAAAGATCCAAGGAAAAATATTAGATAAATTGGATAATAGGCAGTCTATAGGTAAGGCCATGACCATCGAGGAAATATATCGTTTTTTTGAAAATCCCCCGCCAGTTTATTTGAATAAAGAACTGGCAGTCTGCTATATTCTATCGATTTTTTTGCAGAGAGATTCTTACGGCACAGAAATAGTGGAATTATTAGCAGACGAATATCCCCTATACCGTATATCTGATACGGTCCTTTATACAGCCCTGAAACTCTTGCAAGATCAGGGTATTGTCACTGATTACTGGAAAAAAGTAGAAGGGCGGGGCCGTCCCCGCAGAATGTATAAAATACGGCCAGAACAACTTGATGAAGCTCAAGACCTGGCTGAATTATGGGCAGAATATGTTGCCCAGCATCAAAAATATCACTCTATTTCATTAATTTAGTTTGATTGGTTATTGACAAGATAACTGATTAAAATACTAGTGAAATATCATGTACTTAACCTAACCAGAGAGCCACTACCTGTCTCAACCACAGCTCAACCACATTGCAAAAACTTTCAGCAAAAACACAACCACTTTCCTAATATTTCTCAACCATAATTAATCAGTTAAATTAACAAAAAAATAGCAATAATCATGGAGAAAGCAGTTTTATTTACAGCGTTTTTACTAACGGTTTTATCGGTTATCGGTCTGATGTTCTTTATTAAGGCCTCAGTCAAGGAACGGATAGAACAAGCTCACCTAATCTCTCAGGAAAATGCTGACTCCCTGCTAATTACTGTGAAAAAATATTTTAGCGATCGCTCCTATCAAATCACAGCAGCGGATCCCAGTCAGAACAAATTAACTTTTATTGGCACAGTTAGACCTAGTTGGTTTATGGCAATATTTCTTACGTGCCTAGCAATTATTGGTTTTCTCTGTCTAGGTCTCAGCTTATCTATGTTACGACCAGATAATAGTCTATTATTTTTTAGTTTGGTTTTACTTTCGCCCGGTGCAGGTATTTTCTATTGGCAAAGAGCCGAAAGACCAGAAAAAATCTCCCTGCAATTAGATGGTATTCTGGCACAGGGAGAGGAAACTAAAAGTTTGATTACAGTGATTGGTCATCGGGATGAGTTAATTAATCTCACCACAACTCTCAATCTCAAGCCTTATGAAGTAGAAAATTAATTCAATTAATTATTTAGGAAATATTCTTTCCACGGGAAAAATTTAGTAAAATTTTCCACAAATAAAATTAGAGGCAATTAATCAACTGCCCCTATAAGTGCTTTTTTTAAATGTTTGTAGAGCCTGCCTAACAGATACCCTTTAATTTATCCTTTAATCAAAACTAGTCGTTATAACTATATTCTGAAATATTAGTGGTATTATTGGGGACACTAGACATCATAATGTTAATAGTATTAACTTGGTTATTGGCACTGTTGACAGCAGCAAAATTCATGCCTACACCCGCTAAAGCTGTATTGACTGTCGGGTTATTGACGGTAGTCACATTAGAACCAGTAATACTAGTAGTATTGATTGTCGCTGTTACTGCTTTCTTCTCACTAATCTTAGAATCTATTAAAGATCTTAAGCTGGGGAACAAAAAGTGATTTTCTTCGACATATTGTGCACCGAATAAACCTTTTTCCGCCCAGAAATATCTATCTGTCGTATGTTCATTTCTTTTGACGAGAAGTACAGCAGGGGGTAAAATACCTTGAGCATGGATGAACTTACGAGCGGCAGTAACAGGTTTATCTTCACCGCTTTCAATACTATACTGAGGTACACATTCTAAAATTCTGCGTCCTTCTTGTCTCCGGCGACTTTTGCGCTTGCGTCTCCTAGCCAACTCCTTTGCCTCCTAAATAATATGAGCTAATATCTGTGAGCTTAAATTGTTGTCAAAACAAACTACCTAATACGGCTATTCTGCCTGTATTAGTAAGTTATTTGCTAAACCCTCCCTAACAACCTCACAGCACAAGGACTATGAGACACCATGCGAGTTTTTAGCCATGATTCACCCCACAATTCTTCTGCTATACCTTTTTATAATTCTGGAATATGAAGAATTGCTTTATTTTTTGCAAGCTAATTGATTGTAATTATAGCTACCAAATTTTGATTGGATTATAGCCCCTCTTTTTCAAAAACACAAGAGTTTTTTAACATATCGATACAATTATTTTTTAGTATTTAAAGTATTACTTGTTGGTAGAAATTATTGTATATTCTTAGGTCTTACTTTATTTGACACCAGCCAAAATTTGACGGGATCAGGGAGATTTCATGATAACTGAAGAGAAATGGCGAATATTAAGGATAACTGTACTAAAGGTTAATAAATACTTATACTTATGATCCTAAATTGCCTGGCAATCATCGCAATATTCTGAAGAACAAAGCATATACAATTATTTCATATAAGTGCAATTATTTTAACCTTCATGTTAATCAATGCTAGTAATGAATTAATCGCTTTATGTCGCACTCAAATCTCTTTAATATCGAGCTTGGGGTGTTCCTTCAGTGTGGTTTATTTAACGACTCAACTCTCGGATAGTCACTCTGATAATCATTCTGATCATGAGGAAACTCAGCTAATACCAGTAGTGGCGATGCCAGAAACGGCAGAATTTAATACTAAATTAATTACGTTATCGGCTCCAGAAGAATTTAATACTGTTTCCTATTTATTACCACCGGCTGATGATTCCACGGTTTTCGCTCCTCAGCATTTATCATCTAGCAATTTTCAGGATATTGATCAGCCAGCAGAAGACTGGCAACATTCTGTACCAAACGCAGCCTGGGGAAAAACTTGGGAAATAGTTTTGCCTTTTTTACATGAAGGAAAAATGATTGGTTTATTAGTGACGGGTCGCAATGATCGGCCTTGGCAAGAGCAGGAATATGATCAAATACAAAAAATTTCTGAAAGTATGGCGATCGCCTGTGTGATTGATCAGCGTTCCCGGTGGCTGGAGGAACAACTGCGATCGCAACAATTATTGCAGGAAGCCCAATACGATACGATTCATGCTTTGTTGCATCAATTTAAAAGTCCGGTGACTGCTTTAAAAACTTTTGGCAAGTTATTATTAAAAAGAATTTTACCGGGGGATAAAAATCGGGATTTTGCGGATAGTGTGGTGCGAGAGAGCGATCGCCTGAAGGAATTATTGGTACAGTTGGATCATGTGATAGACGGTGATTTAGATGTATTAGAAATTGTGCCTAATCAGGTGAATCGAGTCAATCAACCCCAACTACCTGATCAAAAAAATACACCTATTTTTTTACCGTTGCTGACTGGTAGTAATATTCAGGAAGCGATTTTATTACAACCAATATTAGAAGCGGTGATTACTTCCGCAGAGGCGATCGCCCAGGAACAGCAGGTGAATTTATATCATGTTTTACCTGTTGATCTGCCTTTAGTGATCGGTCATTCCCAGGCATTGAGAGAGGTGTTTACTAATTTGATTGATAATGCAGTGAAATATACATCTAGTAATGGTTATGTATATATTATAGCGAAAATTATGTCAGAAAAAAATTTATTAATTATCGGGGTGAGTGATACTGGTTATGGTATTCCACCGGAGGATTTACCACACCTTTTCACCAAATATTATCGAGGGGCAAAGGCTCAAACTGATATTCCTGGCACGGGTTTAGGTTTGGCGATCGCCCGTAGTTTATTGCAACAGATGGGGGGAGATTTGCAAATGTTTTCGCCCGTATTAGAAGAATGGTTATCGCCAGAAATTGTCCAACTGCATATTAATTATCCTGGTACGACAGCCCTGGTTTCTCTGCCATTAGCTACATGATCTTTTTCCAATAGTTAGGGGCAATTGATCAATTGCCCCTACGGTAAATATAGTAGCCACTCAGTTAAGACAAAATTTCTGATAGACCCTTGGAATGGTGCGTTACACTTCGTTAACACACCCTACATATTTGTCCTAAGACGCATGGCGACTGCTATATCTGGAATAAACTAGTATTAGACGGCAGGTGCATCATTCACCGGCTGATGAGGACTAGCAGAGAATACACGAGTTTTCACCTGTTCCCAAAATAGTTGTAAGAAATTAGCTTGTTGACTTTGTTGGAATACAGCATTAATGACCTTACCTAAATAATCAAAATTCCAATTTTGACTAGTGCTAGGATTAATCATTTGATTTTCCCAATAGGTAACTAAACTTGTACCGGCAATTCTAGTTAAATAGGCTGCACTCACCGCCTGTAAAGTACCACCAGCCACAAAGGTGACAGCATGACTCTTTAATACAGTGCTTAAAGCCTTGGTAGATAATTCTACTAAACCTAGTTTTAACATCAACTCAGCCATTTCCTTAGCAATTTTTTGGGCTTGATCTAAGGTTAATTTCTGTTGATAAATTTCCCCTAAATCGATAATCATTTGAGTATTAATCGCTCCGGTTGCTAATAGGTCTAAAGCGGGTACGGGATTAGCAAAAGCTGTACCGGCCACAATCCATTGATATTTTTCAATAATCGGTAAGGCTTGGGTGCGTTTAATTTGTTGACTGTATGCTTGGGCTTGCAATTCTACCAAACCAACTTGTCTCAGAATATTTGCCCAAACTAGATCAACTTTTTCCGTTTCTAATACAGCATCAAAACGATTAGTAAAATGAGCAAAATTAGGGGCAACTCTCTCCATAGTTGCCGTAAAACTACCATCAGTGGCATAGCGTTTAACTTTAATAGGAGTAGGTGCCGCTGCAATATTAATCACATCTTCGGTATTTAAAATTGATGCAGTGGTTTCCCGCAACTTTTGTAATACTTGGGGTTGTTGTTCTGGTAAACACTGATCAGATTTATTCCAGAGTAATAATACTCTTTGACCTTGATTAATTAGCTGTGACAAAAACTGATATTCTGGATCAGTCAAATCACCACTGGTGACAAATAAAACTAAATCAGCTAAATAGGCCGGATGATTTTTCACGGTTTGACGGAAATTTTCTTTACCGTCTGCCTGCCATACAGTTTCTTGGTAAGTAATTTGATCGTTTTGATTACAGTCATTTAAAAGTTGTAAAATAGTGCTTTTACCCACCGATTTACTGCCAGTTACTAAAATATTTAGTTGTGGGCGATCTAATTCAGTTGTCAGGTTGGCTAACTGTGTCTCTAATTGAGCAATTTGATTAGTTAATACAGCATCAACTTGATTAACTTCCGCCTCCTGAGCAACTAGTTTAATTACTTCTAAAGCCGTGGCAATCGCCTGTTCTACCTGTGATTTAGCAGGCGGTGTGAATTTGCGATCTAGGATGAGATTTTTACTAGGTTTCGGTTTGAATAACCAGACTAAACCACTGGCCGCTAAAATGGTGAATAAACCAGTTTCCCCAAATTGGGCAAAGGAATTTTGCAGATGATCTAACCACCACAAAAGGAAAGATAGACCGATGCCACCAAATAAAACGGGTTTTTCTAATTTCAGATTCATTTTTACTTTTTCCCTAGAGATTTTCTCTTGACTGCTATTCTAACAAAATGCTGTAAATACTTTACTAATATTTTACAAGAGCGATTCTGACGGTTTATACTCTAATTGTCCGTTAAGAACCGTCATTTTTAAAGTATCAATTTATTTAATCAATTTATTTATTATTAATCATGTCAATAGAAACAATTATCAATATTAACCTTTGGTCGCCCTGGCTGGTAGCCGTGGTTTTAAATACCTTTTTATTAGGTTTGGTTTACATTGCTCCGAAAAAATTATTAACCCCCAGTGGCATTTTCCATGCTTGGTGTTTAGGAATAATTATTTGGGGCAGTTTAGGTTGGCCTGGTTATGTGATTATTGGTTTTTACTTTTTATTAGGCTCTGCCGTTACCCGTATTGGCATGGCCGAAAAACAGGCGGCTGGTATTGCGGAAAAACGGGATGGGGCCAGAGGACCGGAAAATGTCTGGGGTTCTGCTTTCACAGCGGCTTTATCTGCCTTAGGTATCTTAATTATTAGTTCCCTGGAGTCAGGCGAATTAGCAGATAATAGTCGATTATTCGTAAATTTATTGAAATTAGCTTATGTTGCCAGTTTAGCGACAAAATTAGCGGATACCTGTGGTAGTGAAGTTGGTAAGGCCTACGGTCGTCATACCTTTCTGATCACGACTTGGCAAGCCGTACCGAGGGGTACAGAAGGGGCGATTAGTTGGGAAGGAACGGTAGCCGGTGTTCTTGCCTCTATCCTGATGGCTGGTTTAGGTTGGTTGGTTGGTTTAATCAGTTTACCGGGTGTCTTGATCTGCACAGTCGGGGCTTTTATTGGGACAAATGTAGAAAGTTTAATTGGGGCAACCTTACAAACTAAATATGATTGGTTAACTAATGAGATAGTCAATGTGATTAATACTTTGGTAGGGGCGATCGCCTCGGTGCTGATTGCCTTAGCTGTCTCTTTTGTCACAAGACTTTGGTAATAGTCAGAAGTTTTTTCAGGATAGTGACGTTATTCTGTAGAATAATATTTGGTGTGCAAATTTAGCAAGGAAAATAAAATTAAAATTTTCTCTTAATTTTCACTAGTAAACGTTGATTCCATAGGATTTATTCAATAATGACCACTAAACCTTTATTAGTAATCGGTGAAGCAGAAGTTTCTTTAGCTCAGGCTCTTGGTTATTTACAAGCCTCTGGTAAATTACAAGATTTTATCGGGGCAATCGTTCGTCAGCACGTGATTGATCAGGAGTTGCGATCGCACCCTGAATATAGTGAAATTGATAGTAACGACTTACAACAGGCGATCGCTAATTTTAGAAACCAAAACCAATTAACCGACCCGCAAGTTTTTCAGGAATGGTTAGATAAAAATGGTTCTAACTATGGAATGTTAGAAAGTCAAGTTGCCAATTCTTTGAGATTACAAAAATTAGGTGAAGGGGTGATGACATCCTTTGATCTGAATGAATATTTTCAACAGCGTAAACCCGCTTTAGATTCTGTGATTTTATCCCGGATTGTGGTGCAGGATCAGGAATTAGCAGAGGCTCTCAATACTAAGTTACAATCAGGGGAAGCTCAATTTGAGCAGTTAGCGAAAGAATATTCTATTGCTAATGAACGCACCTTTAATGGTTTGATGGGTAGTATTAATATTGGCACATTACCAGAAGTATTAAAAATTGCGGTGGTGGCTGCTGCACCTGGTAATATTGTCGGACCGTTTTTAGTAGATAATTTCTGGTGTTTATTCCGGGTGGAAGAATTACAATTAGCAAGTTTAGAAAATGCTAATGTGCGGAAAAAATTACAAAATGAATTATTTGAGCGATGGATTGGTAGCAAGTTACAGGATTTGACAATTAAATTACAGGTGGAATAGGACTTTTTCCTATTGATCAAATAAATATTGATTTGTGAAAGGGGTAATTACTAAATTACCCCTTTGTTGTTTAATTATTAATAATCATGAAATTTAATAATAATGAAATACTCTATTTTATTTGCGATCGCCGGCACTTATTTTTTGATCACTGGTTACAATCTATCTAATATTTGGGGTTATTTTTTAATCTGGGTAGCAATCAGTTTTTATTTAGTTTCCTTGGCTTATGGGGGAATAGGGGTAAAAATTTTTGGTAAACAAGCTGATGGCAAAATATCTCTCTGGGCGATCGCCCTGTTATTGCCGTATTTGTCATTCATTAGATTAATTTGGCAAATTAAAAGATTATTAATTACACCCGCTTATCATCAAATTACACCGAATATTTGGCTAGGTCGCCGGGTGAATCTTGATGAATTACCAGAAAAGATTGATCTAATTATTGATTTGACCTGTGAATTTCAGGAGCCTAGTAATTTAATCACAGATAAAGTATATATTTGTCACCCAACCCTCGATGCTGATGCACCAGAGCCAGCCATTTTACAAGATTTAGTCAAGGCTATGAGCGATCGCCCGGATAGTAATATTTATGTACATTGTGCCTTAGGACATGGGCGTTCTGCTTCAGTGGTGGCAGCCTATTTATTAATAACTCAACAAGTAGCAAGTGTGGAAGAGGCGATCGCTTTTCTCAAAAATATTCGACCCCGTGTTAACCTGAATTCTCGCCAACAGGCAAAATTAGCTGATCTACTCAAAGTCTAAAATCCTACTATCACATTTATTTTAATATTTAATCAATTAAATATATTACCAATTTTTGATTAATAATTCTTCTCATCGCCTATAATAAGCGGTCAATAATAAAAACTTTTTAAATCTATTCTTTTAGCATCTATCCAGAAAAACCAAAGTATGTAATAAATTATCAAGATAATTATAAAAATTTATGTTAAATTCTGGTAAAAGACGGAAATATTCCCTCGTCCGTTTATTACAATACGGTTTACTATCCCTGGTTACTAGCAGTTCCTTATTATTGGGGACTGTATTAATTTATCTCAGTTGGCAAAAACAATTAAGCATTTCCCGTTCTTTACAGGCCGTACAAAGCGAATTGGTCGCTCAAGCTATTGATAATTATACGGAAGATTTGGTCAGACCCCTCAGTTATTTAGCAAAAGTACCAGGTTTAACTGATTTCCCCCTGGCTATTCAGCGATCGCTCTTAGTTGGTATTACGAGACAGAATGATGTTTATGAATTGGCTGGTTTGATTAATAATCAAGGGCAGGTTGTTACCACCGCTTCCCGTTATGGTCAAACTATTGAGAAAAATCAGATTAAAAGTAACTTTTTTCGTACTGCTTTTTATAGTCAAGAACAATATATTGGTTCGGTAGAAATTAATTCACAAAATAATTTACCAATAGTCACGATTGCTCTACCCATCCGTAACCAATTAGATCAAGTAGCAGGAGTTCTTTTTGCCAAATTAAATTTAGAATTTCTCAGCAATGTTTTATCCGTGACAGAGATGGATAATCATGGTTACATTTATGTGATTGATGAAAAATCACGGGTGATTGCAGAACAGGGTAAGGAAGTCAAAAATAACCAATTGCAGGATGTTTCCCACATATTTCAAACCAAAGATTTAGCCAGTCTAATTACCCACAAAGGTAAATATATTGGTAAATACAAGGGTTTACAAGGAGATATAGTTTTTGGGGCGATCGCCCCGGTGAGTGCTTTTCCTTGGAAAGTCATTGTAGAAATTCCCACCAGGTATCTTTATCAGCCAGTTTATCAGATGATTTGGTTAATGATTGGTATTTTATTATTATTAACACTTTGTACTTTTTTACTCAGTTGGTTCTTTGCCAAAAAATTAAATTCTCCCCTCGTGAAACTGACGAAAGCCGCTCAGTCTATTAGTGATGGTAACTTAGATGTGCAAGTAGAAGTTCCCTATTTGCAAGAATTAGCAGTCTTAGCACAAACATTTAATCAAATGACTGCTCACGTCAAAGAACTAATTGAAGCGGTCGAAAAAGAACGTAATTTTGTTACGCAAATTCTCAATAGTGCGGGAGCCTTAATAGTTGTATTAGATGCAGAAGGCAAAATTTGCCAATTTAATCAAACTTGTGAACGGGTGACAGGTTATTTATCCCAGGACATAAAAGGTGTCTTTTTTGCAGATTTACTTTTCAACTCCCCAGACAAAGTAAAAAGTTTAGAATTTTTTCAAGAATTAATTAATAGTGATTTAGCAGAAAAAAATTTTATTCGAGAACATGAAAATTATGTATTAACAAAAACTGATGAAAAACGTCTGATTGATTGGTCTAATACCTTACTTTTTAATAGTCAAGGTGAAGTTAATTATATTATTAGTATTGGGATTGATGTCACGGAACAAAAACAAGCTGCGGAATTACGACAAGCGAAAGAAACAGCAGAATCCGCCCTGAAAGAGTTACAAAAAACCCAAGCCCAATTATTACATAGTGAAAAAATGGCTTCCCTCGGTCAATTAGTTGCAGGCATAGCCCATGAAATTAATAATCCTAATAATTTTATTTCCGGTAACTTAAATCATTTAGCAGACTACGTTAATGATCTATTAGATGTATTAAATTTATATGAAGATACATATCCCGAAACCACGGTAGAAATCAACGAAAAATTAGCAGAAGTTGATTGGGAATTTTTACAAGAAGATTTACCGAAAGTGATTAACTCGATGAAATCAGGGGTAGAGAGAATCAAACAAATAGTTTTATCCTTGAGAACTTTTTCCCGTTTAGATGAATCTGGTCAGAAAAAAGTTGATATTCATACAGGTATTGATAGCACCTTAATGTTATTAAATAGTCGCCTTAAGTTACCAAATGTGCGTCCTGAGATTGAAGTGATCAAAAATTATGGTGATTTACCGCAAGTAGAATGTTATTCGAGCGAATTAAATCAAGTATTTCTTAATATTTTAAGTAATGCGGTTGATGCTTTAGATAGTTGTTATAGTAGTCGTCACAGTGAAAAGTCTGCGGAAGCACCAAGTATTCCCCAAATTACTATTAATACTATGGTGAATGAAATATCTGCCCCCGATAGTCAATCGACGGTGAGTATTCATTTTCATAATAACGGTCCGAGTATTCCAGAGGAGAATATGAAGCGACTATTCGATCCATTTTTCACAACAAAACAGGTGGGTCAGGGAACAGGTTTAGGTCTTTCTATTAGTTATGAAATAGTCGTAGAAAGGCATAAAGGACAGTTATTTTGTACATCTCAACTAGGGGAAGGGGTGAGTTTTATGGTGCAAATCCCCATAAAAATGTCAAAATAATCTGCCGTTTTCCTTCCATTTCTAGCGATTAGCCGGTTGTAACTGATCAATAGAAACATCAGTGGTTAAATAAATATGACCTAATACTTTACCTTGATAACTTCTTTTGGCAAAACGCCAACCCGGTTCCAAAATTATTTTGGTAAAACCATTGGCTAAACCTTGGGTTCTACCGATTAATATTGGTGGAGAAAAAGGATTTACCCGTGATACTGCCACTAAACGTAAGTCACCATCAATACCTTGTAAACTTAAACTAAAATTCAGGGCCAAATCCCTGCCACCCATGCGGAGGGAATAACCATTACTATCGGTAGCTCGCCCGCAAATACCAGTAAAATCAAACTGTACCAGTAACGGATCAATGATCACTGGTTTTTCGCCATTCTCTGCCCAACACTGTCTTTGATCGGTTTTTTGTTCTAATATTAATAGTTTTGGCCCGAAACCACTGGGAGCAGCGATCGCCACAAATTTCTCTTGTTCGACTTCTTCTTGATCAAATAGAGTATTTTGAGCCAGACTAGCCAAGGGAAAACTGCAAAGAGAAATAGCAGAAATACTAATAAATAAATGTTTGACGAAATTTTTCATAACAATAAAATTGTGATTGCCCTAGAATATTGAATGATTTAGAATTGAGAGAAATTAAATCACTGGACGGATATTTTAGCATAATCTCTATAAAATTTAGTAAAAATACTAATATTGCATAATATATCAGGCTTTTAGAGATTTTTTATCTGATTTTATCACGATCAAAAGCTAAGATAAGTTTTATAAGTTTATGATAAATACGACAAAATCCTTATTTCTACAATTCTATTTTTAATTTTTCTGAGTAAACTAATATTATGATGAATAATTTTTCTGAAAATTTAGCACAAATCGACCTTTCTCATATTAATTGGCATGATGTCATATCCGATTTATCAGGCACAGAAATTATTACCGATCAATCACAAGTAGCAAAACTTTCTTTAGATTATTACCACTTTAGCCCCGTATTACAACCTTTATTAGCAGACAAACGGGGGAATTTAGTTGTGAGACCAATAGATGAAAATGAAGTATTAAAAATAGCTAGTATTTGCGTTAAATATAAAATTCCTTTGACGGTGCGGGGAGCCGGTACGGGTAATTATGGGCAGTGTATTCCTTTGGCGGGTGGCATTATTCTTGATACCAGCAAAATGGATCGGATTAATTGGATTAAACCAGGTTTAACTTCTGTGCAACCGGGGGTAAAAATGGTGAATTTTGACCAACAAGCCCGCCAATGGTCACAGGATAATAATTGTGGTGTGTGGGAATGGCGAATGTTTCCTTCTACCTATCGAACTACTACTATTGGTGGTTTTATTGGGGGTGGTAGTGCCGGCATTGGTTCTATTAACTACGGACAGTTGCGTGATCGGGGGAATATCCAGGCGGTGCGGGTTGTCACCTTAGAAGATCAACCGAGGATTATCGAATTACGAGGGGATGCTGTACAACAAGTCAATCATGCCTATGGTACGAACGGGATTATTGTTAGTTTAGAAATCCCCCTAGCTCCCGCCTATGATTGGAGTCAAGTGATTGTCACTTTTCCTGATTTTCAGCAAGCCACTCGTTTTGCCCAAATATTAGGGGAAAGTGACGGTATTATCAAAAAATTAATTAGTGTATTAGCCTGGCCGATTCCTAGTTATTTTACCCCTTTGCGATCATATTTACCGGCTGATCAACACGCTGTATTATTAATGGTGGCAGAAAGTAGTTTAGAGCCTTTGTCTGATTTAGTGAAAGAATATCAGGGGAATATTACTTACAATCAAAATACAGGTAATAGTGCGGATTTAACATTATATGAATTTACCTGGAATCATACAACTTTATACGCTCGCAAAGCTGATAATTCTCTTACCTATTTGCAAATATTATTTCCTAATAATTTAGATTTAGTGAAAAAAATTACATTAGATTATCAAGACGAAATGATCATGCACTTAGAATTTTTCCGAGTAGATGGTAAGGTGACACCAGCTGGTTTACCCATCGTTAAATACACGAGTGAAGCTAGGTTAAATGAAATTATTGCTGATCTGGAAAAACAAGGGGCGATCGTTTTTAATCCCCATACTTATGTATTGGAGGATGGAGGCATGAAGACTATTAATATTGATCAGTTACGTTTTAAAGCTCAAGTAGATCCTTATGGTTTATTAAATCCAGGTAAAATGCGAGCTTGGTACGAACGAGCTAATATTTTATAGTAGGTTGGGTTAAGCAACGTAACCCAAAATAATTCACATAGTTTTATAGTAGGTTGGGTCGAGGAACAAAACCCCAAATAATTCACATACAAAATTCCTAAAAAAACAAAACCGGAGTAAATACCCCGGTTTTTGATTATGAACAAGAATATTGCCAAATCGAGAACAATAAATTAATAGGTCTCAACGTGCCACTGTTCGCTCTTCTTCAACTGTTTCTGATAATCATGCCAGTTCACACCAAACTTACCAGCCGCACTTGACATTCCCTCATCAATACCGCCTTCCATACCTTTCAGACCGCAAATATAAGTGTGGGTATTAGATTTTTGCACCAAGTCCCATAACTGATCAGCATTTTCCTTAATCCGATCTTGAATATACATTTTGCCACCTTCGGAATTTTGTTGTTCCCGGCTAATCGCATAAGTCAAACGGAAATTATCAGGAAACTCTCTTTGTAACTGTTCCAATTCTTCCTTATACAGAATATTAGAAGTGAAAGGCACACCAAAGAATAACCAAGCCAAACCACGGAATTTATAACCAGGATTATTCTCCTTAAACATCCGCCATAAGAAAGCCCGGAACGGAGCAATACCAGTACCAGTCGCCATCATAATTACGGTAGCTTCCTCATCTTCTGGTAATAACATTTCCTTACCAACTGGTCCAGTAATCGCTACATCATCACCGACATTCAAATTACAGAGATGGGTAGAACACACGCCATAAACCATTTCCCCAGTTTCTGGACTCTTATATTCTAATTGACGCACACAGAGAGAAACTGTCTTATCATCAACATAATCACCATGGCGAGTAGAAGCTATCGAATATAATCTCAGTTTATTCGGTTTACCCTTGCTATCCTGCCCCGGAGGCACAATACCAATACTTTGACCTTCTAAATAGCGTAAATCACCACCAGAAATATCAAAAATCAGGTGACGAACTTTACCCACGCCGCCTTCTCTCACTAACTCTTCATTGGATACACATTTACCAATATAAGGATTGTTGGGACGATAAATATTAACAGGAATATCAGTTTTATGATGGGCTTTCGCTGGAGCTTTTGCCGTTGGCTGATCAGTAGCCGGTGCAGCACTTTGCTCTTGTAATTGCACAGAACTACCGACAGATTTAATACTAACAATCGTGCCACCCATGCGGGTAATCCGTCGCATTTCCTGATTCATCCGGCTATAAGGTACAACAATAAAAGTATTACCACTACGACGAATTGGTTGAGTCATCAGATCAGTTATCTCATTCTGACGTAAACCGGCTACTTCATAAACAAACAATCGATTTTCAGCATCAGAACTACCGTTACTGCCACTTGCACTTGGCATTTTCATGCGTTTTTTTCTCCTATGTAAGATATAGATAGAATAGTTAGCCCATAAACTGCAACTAACAATTCAATTTACTTTGTTTTTAAGATTATTCCTGCCAAACGACACAATCAAAAAGACATTAAACAAATGTCCTATACTTTAATCTCTGTCGCTTGATTTGCTCAAAATATTTTACATTGTCTTAATATTTAATCATTCATAGATTGATTTATACTGTTATTAATACTGAATTCATAAACATATTCATAAAAATATAAGTTATGCAAAAGTATTGATCAACCAAAAAATATGTCAGAAAATTTAGACTGATTTTTCCAGGTGTAGTTGTATTCAATACCCCCGCATCTGATAAAATGTGTCGCAAAGGTTAAGAAAATAGACCTGTGGGGCAGAATGTCCACACTTTGGCGATCGCTCTGATTAATATAAATTAATTTTATTAATTGGAAATAAATTATCGTCTGCAAGTTTTACTAATCTGAAAATTAAGATTAGGTAAAAACGGGTCTAAATAACTGCTAAAATCTCAATTAAATTTTGATTAAAATTTTGATTAAGTTTTAAGAAATTTAATTGAAAATCTCATTAACTTTAGAAAACTTTGCTTTTTGTTTTAGAGGAAAATTATGAATAAGGCGGATCGAGTAGTATTAATTGGAGTTGCGGGCGACTCTGGCTGTGGCAAGTCCACCTTTTTACGCAGAATAACAGATTTATTTGGTACCGATTTTGTGACTGTTATTTGTTTAGATGACTATCATTGTTTAGATAGAAAACAACGTAAAGAAACGGGTATTACCGCACTTGATCCGAGAGCCAATAACTTTGATTTGATGTATGAACAAATTAAGGCTTTAAAAAGTGGTCAATCTATTGAAAAACCTATTTATAATCACGAAACTGGCTTACTTGATCCGCCGGAAACAATTCACCCTAATCATGTGGTAGTGATTGAAGGCCTGCATCCTCTCTATGATGAACGGGTGCGATCGCTCTTAGACTTCAGCGTGTATTTAGATATTAGCGATGACGTGAAAGTGGCATGGAAAATTCAGCGGGATATGGCAGAAAGAGGCCATAGCTATGATGATGTTATCGCCGCTATTAATTCTCGTCGGCCTGATTTCATGGCCTATATTGATCCACAAAAAGCTCATGCAGATATAGTGGTACAGATTTTACCAACCCAATTAATCCCCGATGATAAAGAACGGAAAGTTTTACGGGTGAGAATGATTCAGCGGGATGGCATAGAAAGTTTTGAACCTGTCTATTTATTTGATGAGGGTTCCACTATTAACTGGATTCCTTGTGGCCGGAAATTAACCTGTTCCTATCCTGGTATTAAGATGTTCTACGGCCCTGACAATTATTATGGTCATTCCGTATCTGTCTTAGAAGTAGATGGGGAATTTGATAATTTAGAAGAAATTATCTACATCGAAGGCCATTTAAGTAATACTTCTGCCAAATATTATGGTGAGTTAACTCATTTATTACGGGAACATAAAGAATATCCTGGCTCCAATAATGGTAGTGGTTTATTCCAAGTATTAGTCGGCTTGAAAATGCGGGCAGCTTACGAGCGCTTAACTTCTAAAGAAGCGATGATTGCTGCTACTGTATAGTTTTTTCTCACATATTAATAATTTGTTAAAGCCCGGTTTTTCTTAACCGGGTTTTTTCGTTTTGATTAATTCGGCAATTACTCTTATTTGCATCAATTTTCCTGGGAAAAAGAGTCAAGCTATATTGTTTTCGTTCCTAGAGGCTAAATAAATTAAATAATAAAAAATATTATGAATAAATCTGATGTGACTGAGCAAAATATTGCTAATCCAACTGCCTTAAGTGATTTACATTGGAAACGAGCCAAAGCCGGTTTAAAAAAAGCACTGAATCGTTACATCACCTTAAGAAATGAAGGCAAACATACCGACGCAGAAATATTGGCGACCTTACAAACCCAACTAGATTTATTAAAAGTCAATTTAGATCAATTAGAACAGGGGGTAATTAGAATAGCTGTATTTGGTTTAGTCAGTCGGGGAAAATCTGCTGTATTAAATGCTTTATTAGGGGAAAAAATATTACAAACAGGTCCTTTGAATGGGGTGACGCAATGGCCTCGCTCTATTCGTTGGAATCCTGTATTACCAGCGACTTTAGCTACGGAAGAACGGGTAATTAATGTTGATCTGATTGACACACCGGGATTAGATGAAGTTGCCGGCCAGATTCGGGGTGACATGGCACGGGAAGTCGTAAGAGAAGCGGATTTAATATTATTTGTGGTGGCGGGGGATGTGACTCGCACAGAATATGATGCTTTGGCGGCTTTACGGCAAGAGAAAAAACCCTTAATAGTTGTTTTCAATAAAATTGATCTTTATACGGAAACAGAACGGCAAAAAATTTATGATAATTTACGATATTTAGCACCGATTGATCAGCCATTAACTAATAATACTGAGACAATCAGCGAGAAAAATCTTTTAGATGTGGTAATGGTTTCCGCCGAACCGGCTCCCCTTTCGGTACGGGTAGAATGGCCGGATGGTCGGGTGACGTATGAACAGGAGCAACCGTTACCAGAAATTCATCAGTTAAAACAAAAAATTACTCAAATTTTGCAGAATGAAGGGCGATCGCTCTTAGCGTTAAATAGTTTAGTACGGGCGAGGGATACAGAAAGTTTAATTGCCCAAAAAATTGTCAAGTTAAAAGATGAGGAAGCGGAGGAATTAATTTGGCAGTTTGCGAAATATAAAGCTCTAGCAGTCGCTTTAAATCCGATTGCTGTATTAGATGTATTAGGTACAGCAGCGATTGATTTAGTATTAATTCGTTCTTTAGCAAAATTGTATAATTTACCGATGACGGGTTTTGCTGCTAGTAAATTATGGCAGGCAATTATGACCAGTAGTGGTGGTATGTTAATTGGGGAATGGGGCGGCAGTATGTTGATGGGAACTGCTAAGTTTGATATTACTAGTTATACGGGTATTGCCATCACCCAAGCGGCGATCGCAGCCTATGGTAGTTATATTATTGGCAAGGCGACAAAACAGTATTTGGCTGAGGGTTCCACCTGGGGACCCGCAGGAGCCGATACCATTATTCAGGAAATATTAGAACAGGTTGATCGGGATACGGTTATTAATCGTTTACGACAGGAATTATTAAGAGAGAAAAAATAGATTTTTTTGATAAAAATTTTTGTCGCTAGAAATGCAGTAGGGGTAATTCATGAATTACCCCTACTTGTTTAATATTTGAGAGATTTATACTGAATTTTCAAAGAAGTTTAGGCAAAATAAAATACTTTTTATCAAACTATTTTATTATTATGACTTGATATAGCAGTCGCCATGAGTCTTCGGACAGATATGTAGGGTGTGTTAACGAAGTGTAACGCACCATTCCAAGGGTCTATCAGAAATTTTGTCTTAACTACCTGAGTGGTTGCTATATTATACCGGCTGACCATTAGCGTGTAATAAAGCCCGTTTCGGTCCGTGAATCGGATCTTCCACAATAATAGTTTGATCCCGATCCGCACCCAAAGAAACGATCGCAATAGGTACTTTCATCAATTCAGCCAAAAATTTCAAATAATCTAAAGCCTGTTGTGGTAAATCCTCTAAATTACGACAATGCTCTGTAGAAGTTTTCCAACCAGGCATCGTCTCATAAATTGGTTGACAGCGCGCAAATAAACGGGAATTACTAGGGAAATTTTCGCAGCGTTTACCATCTATTTCATAGGCAACACAAACTTTAATTTCTTCCAAATCATCCAATACATCTAACTTGGTAATAGCCATACAATCCATACCATTAATCCGCACGGCATAACGACCGATGACTGCATCAAACCAACCACACCGCCGTTTGCGTCCGGTAGTTGTACCAAATTCTGCTCCCCGATCGCACAATACTTCACCAATACCATCCACCATTTCTGTGGGGAAAGGACCCTCGCCCACCCGTGTGGTATAAGCCTTAGCAACTCCAATCACCCGATCAATCATCGTCGGACCGACACCGGCTCCCACACAAGCTCCACCAGCCACCGGATTAGAAGAAGTAACATAGGGATAAGTACCATGATCTAAGTCTAATAAAGTACCCTGCGCCCCTTCAAATAAAATATTGCGTTTTTCCTGCACCGCATCATAAATTTTTAAAGAAGCATCTACCACATGGGGACGCAGGCGATCCGCATAGGCTAAATATTCCTGCACCACGTCTTCAGGATTTAAAGGCTGAATATTATAAAGTTTTTCTAAAATAACGTTTTTATAATTAACCGCCCAAGTTAATTGTTTTCTCAGACCTTCTGGCTCAATAAAATCTAAAATTCTAATACCTGTCCGTTCTGATTTATCGGCATAGGTGGGACCAATACCTCGGCCAGTTGTCCCAATTTTATGTTCACCCCGTTGTTCTTCTGAGGCCAAATCAATCAGACGATGATAGGGCATTGTGACATGGGCCGTTTGAGAAATCATGAGATTGGCCGTTGAAATGCCCAAAGCCTCTAGCTGATCTAATTCACCAATTAAAACCTTCGGATCTATTACCGTACCTGAACCAATAATACATTCGGTCTCAGGATAAAGGATACCAGAGGGAATTAAATGCAGTTTAAAGATTTGGTCTTTTACTACTACTGTATGACCAGCATTCACTCCCCCTTGATAACGCACCACGACATCGGCTGATTTACTGAGCAAATCAGTAATTTTGCCTTTTCCTTCATCGCCCCATTGGGCACCAATTACAATTACGTTAGCCAAGGGTCTATACTATTTTAAGTTGACACAATCTATTATTGTGACCATGATCTGTTGATTTTGTCAAATGCTTTTTTTGTGAATTTTTGTTACATATATTTATTGCATATTCTTAACTGGAAGCGCTGGTATAAAATCTCAAGGCAAATTGCCAAAATTTGGTAGAACAGAATAAAAGGGCGATCGCTAATAGAATACTGCTGATAATCCAAGGCAAAGAACCTTGTCCTAAAATAGTCTCAGCCGGTACGGTGGTAATAAAGGCAACTGGTACGACAAAGGTAAAAAAGAATTTATAGGCGACGGGATAGGCGGTGATCGGATAACGACCAGCTTCTAATAAACCCCTTAATACTTCCGTCACATTATAAATTTTCACAAACCAAATACTGGTAGTACCTAACATAAACCAAAGGCTGTAAATAATAGCGATCGCCGCCGAAAAAGGAATAATCCCACCTAGATAATTTAACCAGTTTAAATTTAATTGGGAGCCAGCATATCCTAATAAAAATAAACCCAACAATATATCGGGTAAACCCCAGGGAGAAAAGGTGCGGGTTGATAACCAAAATTGACTGCTGACAGGTTTTAATAAAACAAAATCGAGAGTACCATCCTGCACCTGTTGCACAATTTTATTTAAGTTATTTAATAAAAATGTGGTGGAAAATCCTTGCAATATGGTAAATATGGCTAGGACTATTAAGGACTGATGCCAACTCCAGCCCTGAAATTGATAACCTTGCCGATAAAATAAAAATAAACCAAATAGACTACCTAATAAATTTCCCACACTGGTAATGACACCAATCACAAAATTAAAACGATATTCTAATTCGGCTGCGATCGCACTGCCCCAGAATAATTTTAAGAGATTAGGATATTTCGACATTGATATTAGTTTGTCATATTTTTAGTAAATATCTGTCTTGATCAAATAAGGGCAATTGATTAACTGCCCCTACGTAATATTTTGTAATACTTTTCCAGTAATTTCCAATAAATTTATTAATTATCACTAATTAATAAACTGTTCCGAGGAAGCCTGTTCTAACTCTAAATTGAATAACATTTGTAACGATTGCATAGCTCGTCGGCGGGCTGCAATATCCTGCTGGGCACGTAATTGCACCATCGGATCATGCAAAATTTTATTAACTATTCCACGGGTTAAAGCCTCGATGACCTCTTGATGTTTTTCCGCAAACTCAGAACCCAAACGAGATAAAGCCTTCTCTAACTCCTGTTCCCGGATCGTCTCAATTTTATGACGCAGACAATTAATCACCGGCACAGTTTCCAGACTCCGCCACCATACTTGAAAAGCCTCGACTTCTTCCTCTAATAATACTTCTGCTTCCATTGCCATCTTACGACGGGTTTCATGATTTTGGGCAACGACTTCTTTTAAGTCATCTACGTTATAAGACTGCACTTGAGGTAATTCACTCACATCAGAAGCAATATTCCGAGGCACAGAAATATCAACTAACATTAATGACTGATTTCCTGTTAATACTGCCCCTAAATTGGCTTTATGTAAAATCGGTTCAGTAGCACTGGTACTAGTGAATACAAGATGAGAATTAGCTACCACCGTCATCATGTCTTCTAAAGTATGTAATTTTAATTCGGCCTGTTTAAACTGATTCGCTAATTCCTGCGATCGCCCTAAAGACCGATTTAATATGGCTATATCAGTAGCTCCCTTTGATAGTAAATGTTGTACCAACAAACGAGACATTTTACCCGCCCCAATAATTGCCACTCGATAATTTTCTAAATTACCTACTTTCATCTGCACTAATTCCACGGCTGCCGAGCTAATAGAAACGGCTCCTGTGCCAATACTAGTTTCTGTTCTCACCCGTTTACCAGCAGTCAGAGCTTGCTTAAATAAACGATTTAAAATTTGACCAACCCCATTAAACTGCTGCCCTAATTTATGAGCCTGTTTCACCTGAGCTAAAATCTGCCCTTCCCCTAATACCAAACTATCTAAACCAGATGCCACCCGCATTAAGTGCATAATCGCATCCTCATGTAACAAAATAAATAAATGGGGGCGTAATTCACTAATTGGTAACTTGCTATGTTCTGACAAAAACTGCATAATATCCCGCACCCCCGCTTGAATATCACTAGATAAAACATAGATTTCTAAACGGTTACAGGTGCTTAAAATAGAAGTTTCATGAATATGTGTAGTAGCACATAAATGGGCGATCGCCCCTTCAATCAAATTTTCTGGTAAACTTAATTTTTCTCTGACTTCCACAGGGGCAGTTTTGTGGCTTAAACCAATGACAGCAACATTCATAATATTATTAAATTGAGCTTGATTTATTTTGATAAATTGATGATTTTTAAGATGAAAAATTTGTGAAAAACTGACGAGAAATTTATTTGATTAATCAATAACCGATATTAAAAACAGAGATTGTAGAGATAATCAGATAATGAAAAATCAATTATACAATTAATTATTATTAAAATTATCCCTACAACGATTGCTTTACAAGACTTACAGCCTAATTGAAATTAGTGTAATTGTAAACTCTTGGGGGCATCAAACAAGTGAATAGTATCAACAAAACGCACGGTTTTAGATTGGCTAGAAATAACCAAACTGTGAGTCCGAGCGCCACCATGGAAGAAACGGACACCTTGCATTAAAGTACCAGGTGTAATCCCAGAAGCCGCAAATAATACGTTATCACCAGAGGCTAATTCTTCCGCACCATAAACTTTGTCAGGATCAGTAATACCCATTTCTTTTAAACGAGCAATATTACTTTCTTTACTTTCCCCAATTAAGCCAGTTTTGACTATTTCAGGATCATAAACTAACTGACCTTGGAAGTGACCATCTAAACAACGCATAGCAGCAGCTGAGATCACACCTTCAGGAGCAGCCCCAATACCCATGAGTGCATGAATATTAGTACCAGAAAAAGCACAGGAAATAGCAGCGGAAACATCACCGTCACTAATTAACCGGACTCTCGCTCCAGCAGCCCGGATTTCATTAATTAAATCCTTATGGCGAGGGCGATCCATCACCACTACGACTAATTCCTCAATTGACCGATTCATACAGTCAGAAATAATTTTGAGATTTTCTGTAGCGGTTTTGCGAATATCTACGTGATTTTTAGCAACGGCTGGAGCTGCTAATTTTTTCATATAAATATCAGGGGCGGCAAATAAACCACCTTTCTCGGCGATCGCTAATACTGCCATGGAACCATTTTGACCATAGGCAACTAAATTAGTACCTTCGCAAGGGTCAACGGCAATATCAATTTCAATTAATTCATCAGGATTACAAAAGGCTTTGGCATCTTCTCTAGTACAAATACCAACTTCTTCCCCGATATATAACATGGGGGCTTCATCCCGTTCACCTTCCCCAATTACGATGCGACCTCTCATGTGGATCTGATTCATGCGTTCCCGCATAGCTTCTACCGCTACATGATCAGCTTCATTTTTGTCGCCTTTACCCATCAAACGGGCAGAAGCAATAGCTGCTTGTTCTACAACTTCGATAATCTCTAAAGCAATTACATTGTCCACGATTGTCTATCCTCTTTTTTACATAGAATTGCCAATTTTTTCGGCGATCCTAGTTGTTCAGTCTATCAGAGGAGGGGTCATGACTGGACGACGAAAGAAAACTTTAATGTTAATTTTTACTTCATTATTATTTAAAAAAAGAAAACCTAATTGCAATTAGTCTTTTTTTGCTGAGAATTGTGTAATTATAGTCAATACTCTTTATAAACCTAATTCACAATAGCTATTTGTATCTATGGGCATAAAAGTCATTACTGATCCAGAATTTATTAACGAAGTCCAACAAGCTAATCAACCAGTATTAGTTTATTTTTGGGCTGCTTGGTGTGGTCCCTGCCGACTTATGTCCCCGGCTGTAGAGCAAGTTGCTAATATTTATGGCGATCGCCTGAAGATAGTTAAACTAGAAATAGATAATAATCCAGAAACTGTGAAGGAATGCCAAATAGAGGGAGTGCCAGCCCTCCGCCTATTCCAAGATAATCGGTTAGTGATGTCCCATGAGGGGGCGATGACTAAAACAAAATTGACAGAACTATTAGACAGTAGTCTGGCTACAAAATAATTGACAAGTGGTGCATTTTAGCTAAAGTGAGAAAAAATACTCACTCATATTTATCTTTAAAAATGCAATTTTCTCAACGTTTAGAGCATATTCGTTCTAACGTCTTTGCTGACATGGACCGTGCCAAGGCCAGAGCCAAGTCCTACGGTAAAGATTTAATTGATTTATCCCTGGGGTCTTCTGATCTGCCTGCACCAGCTCATGCTATTCAGGCGATCGCCTCTTCTTTGCAGGACCCTAGCACACACGGTTATTTGTTATTTAATGGCACGCAACCTTTTCGCCAAGTAGCTGCCGAGTGGTATGAAGGTAAGTTTAATATAGCGGTGGATCCAGAGACGGAAGTTTTACCGCTGATTGGTTGCCAGGAGGGAACAGCCCATTTACCTTTAGCGATTTTAAATCCGGGAGATGTGGCCCTGTTGCAGGATCCTGGTTATCCTTCCCATTCAGGTGGTGTACATTTAGCCGGTGGGGAGATTTATCCTATGCCGATGTTGGCGGAAAATGGTTTTTTACCGATTTTTGCGGATATTCCCGCTGATATTCTGGAGCGGGCGAAGTTGATGATCCTCAGTTATCCCCATAATCCGACGACGGCGATCGCTCCTCTTGCGTTTTTACGGTCAGCAGTAGAATTTTGTCAAAAAAATAATATTGCCTTAATCCACGATTTACCCTATGTGGATCTAATTTTTTCGCCGGTAGAAAATCGGGCGATCGCTCCTTCCATATTAGAAGCGGATCCAGAAAAATCTGTTTCTATTGAATTTTTTACCATGTCTAAATCCTATAGTATGGGCGGTTTTCGGGTTGGTTTTGCCATTGGTAATAAAGATTTAATATTAGCCTTAAGGCAAGTGAAAGCCTCTGTAGATTTTAACCAATACCGGGGAATTTTTAACGGGGCGATCGCTGCTTTAACTGGTCCGCAAGATACTGTCACTAATACAATAGAAGTATTTAGACAGCGACGGGATGTTTTTATTGAGGCTTTACATAATATTGGTTGGAATGTACCGAGTCCGGTGGCTACCATGTATATTTGGGCAAAATTACCGGAGCCGTGGTCGGCTAATTCTGTAAAATTTGCTATTGACTTAGTGGAAAAAACGGGGGTGGCAGTCGCTCCGGGGGCTGGTTTTGGTAAAGCGGGTGAAGGTTATGTGCGCTTTGCTTTAGTACATGAACCAGCAATATTACAAGAAGCAGTTAATAGAATTGCTGAATTTTTAGGTTAATTAAGTAGGGTGCGAATATTTGTTCGCACCCTACAAATCGATTTGTAAAGATAAATTAGCTGCTATTTCGCCATACCAAGTGTTTAAAGTATTAATAAATTGCGGATATTGTAAACCACTTAACCACATAATTAACGCATCATCACCTGTTTTCTCATAATATTTTTTCCGTCTGCCAGCAATTTTAAAACCAAATTTTTCATATAAATTTAATGCCACCTGATTAGAGGCTGCTACTTCTAAAGTTGCCCTAGCTAATTCTCTATTATGAGCAACTTGCAATAAACCCCATAATAAAACCTTACCGAAACCCCGCCCCTGATAATCAGGATGTACTGCCACAATCGTAATATGTGCTTCATCGACAATCGCCCATAATGTACCAATACCAATGATTTCATCCTGACCAGATTGATCAGTATTAACCAGCACTATTAACTCACCATTCGGACTATCCAACTCCCGCTGATAACCATCGAAACTCCATAAACCGCCCAAACAAATTTGATCAAGAGCAACAACGGCGGGTAAATCTGCTAATTGTAAATGTCGAAGAATTAGGGATGGCACAGGCAAAAATATTCAGGTAAATTTACGATAGTTAATCAACAAACTCAAGACTATTAGTAATTAATATCTCATCTGATCATGCCATTAAATTATGGTTAACTCAGACAGAGAAAAAATTTTTTAATAATTGTCCCATATCGTTTAGAATAAAGCATTGCTAGTTATAAAAAATCTCTTAGGACTAATTGCAGATGATTGCTACCACCCAAACAACTATGATCCCCAGCGGGTTACAATATTTACCGCAGAATACCGATAACTTATCATCTATTTCCCCCAACCAAGAATTATTACCATTAACTGCTTGCTCTAACGCCCAAGATCATTTGGAAATCGGTGGGTGTGATGTCCCAGAATTATTACAACAGTTTGGTTCTCCTTTGTATATCGTTGATGAAAAAACTCTGCGTACAACTTGTCAACAATATCGCTCTGCATTTAGTAAATATTATGCCGGCGAATCCTTAGTTTTATATGCGACCAAGGCTTGGAACTGTTTAGCTATTTGTGCGATCGCCCACTCGGAAGGCTTAGGCATGGATGTGGTTTCCGGTTGTGAACTTTATACTGCTATTCAAGCCGGTGTAAAACCTAACCAAATTTATTTCCATGGTAATAATAAATCCCGGCAGGAATTACAGTTAGCTATTGATCACGGCTGTCGCATTGTGGTTGACAACTGGCTAGAGTTGGAAAACCTAGCAGACTTAACCAAGGGTATTGCCCAGCCGGTGAATATTATGATCCGCTTTACTCCTGGGATTGAATGTCATACCCACGAATATATTAGAACTGGGCATTTAGACAGTAAATTCGGTTTTGATCCGAATCAATTAAATGATGTTTTCCAATTTATTAGTCAACAGCCAGGTTTAGCCTGTATTGGCCTACACGCCCATATTGGTTCCCAAATATTTGAACTGCAACCGCATCAAGATTTAGCTGGGGTGATGGTGGAAACCTGGCAAAAGGCGACTAGTTATGGTTTGCCGGTGACAGAAATTAATATTGGCGGTGGTTTAGGCATTCGTTATACGGAACAGGATGATCCCCCTAGTATTGATGCTTGGGTGAAAGTTGTGAGTGAGGCGATCGCCTCTGCTTGTCAAGCCAAGAATTTACCTTTACCAAAATTATTAAGCGAACCTGGTCGCTCAATTATTGGTACATCCTGTGTGACAGGCTATACCGTCGGTTCTCAAAAAACTATTCCTGAGATGAGAACTTATATTTCAGTCGATGGGGGAATGTCAGATAATCCCCGTCCCATTACCTATCAATCTGTGTATCGGGCTGTGATTGCCAATAAAATGTCGGCTGCCTGTACAGAAAAAGTGACGGTTGCCGGTAAACACTGCGAATCTGGCGATATTTTGATTAAAGATGCCACTTTACCTTCTACCGTTGCTGGTGACTGTTTAGTGGTGATGGATACGGGGGCCTATAACTATAGTATGGCCTCTAATTATAATCGTTTGCCCCGGCCTGCTGCTATTTTGGTAAATGAAGGCCAAGCTAATATGATTATTCAGCGGGAAACCTATGAAGATTTAATGCGACAAGACTGTTTACCCAATAGATTAAAGGTTTAACTCAAGTACAGATCCACTAATAAAAAAATTCTGGGTGAAGCCCAAAATTTATAGCTGGTCTAAATTACCAGAATTTTCCATCACCGTAGTGATTCCCTGACAAACCTATAGTTAATTTATTGAAACTCCCATGAAATTGGGTCTTCAGAGCGACCCTAGCACTATCAAACTGATGTTGATTCAACTGATCGACATCGGTTTAGTCTTGGCTGTAATATACATGGTGCTGATTATCATCGGTGAGCGCCGCACCCTTTGGATGGTGAGGGGCTTAATTGTCTTGATGCTTTTCTCGGCCTTTAGTCAAGTAGCGGGATTGAGACTATTAAGTTTTGTTCTGCATAGTTTAGTGATTGGTTCGGCTGTTTCCATGGCCGTAATTTTACAATCGGAATTTCGCCGTTTTTTGGAAAAATTAGGCCAAGGGGATTTACGACAAATGTTCGGGGGCGATCGCCGTTATGAACCGGAATACCACGACACGATTGAAGAAATTGTGGAAGCGGTGAAACAACTGTCCCAAAATCGGACGGGAGCCTTAATGATTATCGAAACGGATAGCCCTATTGATGAAAGGGATTTTTCTGTGCCGGGGGTGAAATTAAATGCGGATTTGACCAAGGAATTATTACAAACTATTTTTCAACCGAAAACTATTTTGCATGATGGGGCAGTATTAATTAGGGATAATCGGGTGATTTCGGCGGCGGTAATTCTTCCTCTATCAGAACAAAAGGCCTCCCGCCAGTTAGGTACAAGACACCGGGCAGCCATGGGTATTACAGAACACGTAGAAAAATGTGTGGTGGTTGTGGTATCAGAGGAAACGGGCTCAATTTCTTTGGCAGAAAAAGGGCTATTAAATCGGCCTTTAACTAGCAGTAAATTAAAGGAACTGTTAGAAGAACGTTTATTGTTATCTAAAGAAGATAAAACTAGCGGGTCTCTATTTACAGATGGAATGCGTTTTGGTCCTAAACATCATGGGGGTCAAATTGTTCCTAGTCGCAAAAATTATTCACGCACTAGTTTACGCACTAATATTTTCACCCGCATATCCCAATTGTTTTCATCGACCTCTGAGAAGAAAAAATGACCCAAGATATTCTTTTACAAAATTTACCGAGTGATCTGGACCAGGCTAAGTTACCCAAGCACGTTGCTGTGATTATGGATGGTAATGGTCGCTGGGCAAAAAAGCGGGGTTTACCTCGGATTATGGGGCATCGGCAGGGGGTGGATGCACTGAAGAATTTATTACGATGTTGTGATGATTGGGGCATAGAAGCGTTGACTGCCTATGCTTTTTCTAGTGAAAATTGGGGCAGACCGAGGGAAGAGGTAAATTTTTTGATGACTTTGTTTGAGCGGGTTTTGCGACAAGAGTTACAGGAGATGATTACGAAAAATGTGCAAATCCGTTTTGTTGGTAATTTAGATGTTTTACCGGCTTCCTTGCAAAAGGAAATTTTCTATTCTATGAATGAGACTGCAAATAATCAGGGTATTAAGTTTACTATCGCTACAAATTATGGGGGTCGACAGGAGATTTTACACGCTTGTCGGGCGATCGCCCAGCAGGTGGAGGCAGGAATATTAAAATCTGATCAGATTGATGAAAATATATTCACTAATCATTTATATACGAACGGTTTGCCGGATCCTGATCTATTAATTAGAACTAGTGGAGAATTAAGAATTAGTAATTTTCTTTTGTGGCAAATGGCTTACGGCGAAATTTATGTAACTGATACTTTATGGCCGGACTTTGATCGGCAGGAATTTTATTTGGCTTTATCTTCTTATCAGCAAAGGCATCGGCGGTTTGGTAAGTTGTAACCCATACTCCAAAAGTATTTTCATAGATAAAATAATTTTTCAAATTCTCAATATAATTATTTTATAAAATTTTCTTCTCCCCTCTCCCAAAGTTGGGAGAGGGTTGGGGTGAGGGCAGGAAGTTGTGGGATTCGCCCCCCTAACCCCCCAATTTGGGGGGGAATTAGATTTAGAACTAAAAAGATATACTTACCAACTTGTTGAAGATTTTTTAGCAGTTCCTTTACTTTGCAAAAAAGGCAACATAATAGTGCCACTAATTACCCCCAAAACCACACTTAAAGCAATCATAATACCAAGGGGCATAGATATGGTTTCCCAACCAAAAAATTGTAAGGTAAAGGGTGTAGCATTTTGAATAGCAATTAGGGCGATCGCACTTATCCAGAAAACTACGAGAAAATTAATTAATATTGTCTGCATTAATCTCATAAAATTTTATCCATAATTTTATTTATAATTTTATTTATAATTTTTGTAATTGTATCGAATTGAATAATTAGTAGGGGCAAATAAATCAACCCCTACTTAATTAAGTTAATACTCTAACCCTTAGTCGCCTCTAAAATACGGGAATAATAAAAACTGGTACTAACCATGGCAGTTCTTTGGATAGCAAAACCATTATCTTGAAGGATTTGGATAATATCCGCTTCCTTATGTTGATAAGCACGAGTCGTTTTACTCGGACCGGGGAATAGTTCACCGACTTTTTTTAATAAAGTTAAAGCCACTGTTTTCGGTGCAAAACTCAGAATAATCCGAGAAGTTGCCATGGCACATAAATGACTAATCATTTCCCTTGCCTGGGCTTGGGGATAGTGAATTAAAACATCTAAACAAACCACTGTATGATAACTGCCCGTTAAATGTTCTAAATCTTGAGCAACTAAATGTAAATTATCTAAATTGATTGCCCGATCTTTGCCCCGTTCGTAGGCTTCATTCACCATTTTCTCGGAAATATCACTGCCATAAACAATGGCCCCCTGTTCTGCCAAGGGAATACTTAAACTCCCCACGCCACAACCGGCATCACAGATGAATAAACCGGGTAAATTACCATCAGCAATCATCCATTCTAATACCGTATCAACAGTGCGTTGGTGTCCGGTGCGAATATCTAATTGTACTTTATTTACCTGGCCATCACCATAGATGCGTCGCCAACGATCAAAACCAGTGGAGTTAAAATACTGTTTAACTTCCGTCTTATCATCAATAAGGTTCATATTTTATTTGAAAAAACTATAAAATTGCACTGTCGCTTATTATAACCGACCAATGGTTGATTAAGTGTAGCTAATTAACCTAATTGATTTAATTTACCTAATTCACTGATTTTTTGGCTGGTGATAATACAAAACGTTGCCAAGCTAAACTAGCTGAATTTTCATCGGTGGGAGCAATTTGTTGCCAGCGTAATATTTGATTAATCGATTTTTTGCTAAGAGTTGCCGATAATCCTAGGGCTTGCCGAGGTGCATCGGTCGCTAAAATGATCGCTGTTTCAGGATGACAAATTTGCCATTTCGCTAAATTTTCCACCCCGACTAATAACCCATGAGTTGTACCGGATAATGTACCGTCGGGTAAACGGGCAGTCCCTTGTTTTACCTCTATTTGCCGACTATCCCAGGGATAAACCCCATCCGGTAAACCAAGGGGAGATAAAGCATCACTTACCAGAAAAATTCCCTGTTGATCTTGACTAGCCTTTAATAGAATATTAATCATGATCGGGCTAACGTGCTGACCATCGGCAATCAAACCACATTGCACTGATTTATTAATAATCGCAGCCCCTAATAATCCTGGTTCCCGATGATGTAAGGGAGGCATGGCATTAAAAGCATGAGTGACCATGGTTGCCCCCTGATCAAAAGCCCGTTTTGCCTGTTCTGCTGTCGCTTGGGAGTGACCTAAACTAATAATTATACCTAATTCTTTTAAATAGGGAATTACCTGATCTGTTGTATCTAATTCTGGTGCTAAGGTAATAATTTTTACGAGATCATGATAATTTCCTAATACTTCTTTTACCTGATCAATGGTTAACGGTAATAAATATTCAGCCGGATGAGCGCCTTTTTTGGCTACATTTAAAAACGGTCCTTCTAAGTGAATGCCTAATATTTCAGCGTATCTACCCGTTTGCAATTCTGCTTGATAAGTCTGCAAAAATTCCTGAAAAGCTGCCAGCGATCGCTGAATTTTTTGCACAGAAGTGGTGACAATAGTTGGTAAAAAAGCATCTATTCCCTGTAACCACAAAAAATGACAAATTTCTAACAATTTGCCTAAATCAGCTTGACTATTGGTTAGATCGGGAAACGCTAAACCTAAAGCCCCGTTGATTTGTAAATCAACTCCCCCTAATGATAACCAATCCCCTTGTATATCTAAAATTTTCCTTTGACTATCCGGCAAAATTTCCCCAATTTGACTCATGGGTGTGATCTGAGTGATTTTTCCCTGCTGACTAATTAAAATATTTTGTAGTTCAGGATAACCGGGAATTTTGGCATTAATAATTTCTAGGGGTAAGGGTAATTGGGGGAAACTGGCTGGCATCATAAAAATATTTGAATAAGTGGAATATATTTTGTCAGGGTATTATACCAAATTCTGTTGATCAAGATACTCATAGTAAGCGAGACGATCCCAGTCCTTTTTGTCATATTTTTCATGATTAAATATTTATAATTCAAATGGGATTGCTATATTTATTAAGTAAATTTAATCAAACGAATTTAACAATAAGTATTAATACTTGTTTTGATAATAGATTAAGCCTCTTGTACAATTAAATGGGTTGGTTGATATTTCAGAATAAAATCCGTCATAATATCTCTTTCTGTTTCTGTCGGGGTAGCTAAACAACCAGATGTACCTGTATTTTCATCATCGGCAAAAGCAGAGGGGTCAAAATGTACGCCTAAAGCATTACGGGCTGTAGGAAAAGTGGGCGTAATACCAGACCACACGCCACCAAATTCACCAGCCAAATATTCTACACTACCAGGAATATCAAAAGTATATGTACCAAAGGGTAAGGGAGATTGAGAGCCGTTTTCATGGCAGGGGATTTGATTCCAGGTGCGACCTGACACACAGCGGACTTTATCAATAATATTGCCGGCTTCATCTACTAATTGAGCATAATATACACGCAAACCACCACCAATCGTTTCCTTACTAGATGTGGCAATGATTTTAGCTTTCTTGATGGGAGGATGATCAGTTGGTTTATCAGTATGAAAATTTTGACTTGATGCTACTGCCACCAAATATTTGCTGGCTACCCACTGGCGATCGCTCGGAATATTAGCAATCGGCGTAATTTCTATCCAACTATGACCAGCTAGGGTAATAGCTTTTCCCACAGTCGTAATAATAGTGCCATTAGCAATAGTACCAACTATTTCACCGTTGGCAGTCTGACGAACATTTAAAGGATCGCCGTTAGTTTTCACTAAATAATTCATAGTTTTCGCTATTTGGGAAATTATTAACGATATTCAAGTCTAATAAATTAACTACTATTTTTTAATTGTTATTATAAAATACCTGATATTTTAAACTATTATCGAGAAACTTATTACCCAAGGTTACTTGATCATAACCAAAACGTTTTGATTCATATAAAGCCTGATCGGCTGCTCGTAATATATTATGGGCTCCTATCTGATTTTGGGGAATACAGGAAGCTACTCCTAAACTGACTGAAACATATTCGGGTAAACCACCATAACCATAAGCATCAGAGTTATAACTAATCCCTAATTGTTGGGTGTGCAGTCGGATATTTTCCCCTATTTCCATAGCTTCTGTCGCATTAATACCCGGTAAAATCATCGCAAATTCTTCCCCACCATAACGGGCAACTAAACTATTGTTAACTTTGATTAATTGTTTGATCATTCCGGCGATTTTTTGTAAATAATCATCCCCTGCCTGCCGACCAAAACAGTCATTAAATATTTTAAAGTGATCAATATCTAATAATATTAAACCTAAAGGTGACTGGGCGATCGCCATAGCTTGCCATTGTTGTTCGAGGTATAGATCAAAATGACGACGGTTAGAAATTTTGGTTAATTCGTCTTGGTAGGATAATAAATGTAATTCCTGATTTTCTGAACGTAACTTTTGTAATTCCTGATGCAAAATAACTTGATCTAAATTTTGCTGGGTAAAATATTGCCGGTATAGATTGCAAGCAATTTCACATCGTAAACCCCGCAAATTCACTAAACCTAATCCTTCTAATTTATAAGCTGTAATATGATCTAAATCAGCACCAATAGTAGATTGTAATACTTTTTGTAAGGCATTTGTTAATTCGGGAAAGGGTTGCAGATGGGATAGCAAATGCCGTAAATAATCAGCATAAATGCCTGTAGGATTGGTACTATCAGCAATTAGTTGTTCTAGGGTTAATTCCGGGGCGATCGCTAAATTATAGAGAGCTAAATTAATTAAATAGGGATGGCCACCTACCATAAACATTAATTCCTCCCCTTGAGCAGAAGTAAAATCTGCTAGTTTGTAGCGATGGGCTAAATCTACAATTTGTTCTAAAGTCAAGTCCGGTAAAGTGATTGGTAAACCAACATTAAAGGGTGATTGACTAATATTCAAATCAACGGAAATTTCCGTATTTTGCACTAATATTAAGCGTAATTTAGCGATTTCTTCATTTTGTCTAGCATCTTCATACCAAGAACGCAACAGAGAGAAAAAATCTTTGGTGACACTAGACCAGCTACTAATATGATCAAAATTATCAAAAATTAATACCACCGGATGAGACTGATTAATTAAAATATGATCTTCAAAATAATTAGTACAGCTTACCTTACTACCAAATAAAGTATTCCAGTGTTCTTGTACCTGGGATGTTAACCCCAATTGACGACTGACATTGGCACAAAACCACTGTAAAAAAACATCTGTTGACTCTGCCAGGGATTGATCGGCCTGTTGCCAGTTGATATAAACCGGCGTACATTGCCAACTTTTCATATGTTCTAAAATGCGCAATACCAAGGAAGTTTTCCCCCGGTAACGGGAGCCTTTGATTCTGACTAACCCGCCCGCTTTTGCCAATTCGCCATAAATCTTTCTTTCTATGGTTTCACAGCCAATATAGAGGGGGGATTCTAGGGGGACGGGACCTTCAGGGCGTTGGATCATTGTCTGCATTGGTGGGGGATTTAGTTTTAATTTACTAATGATTTCACACAATCTGATTGACATCCTCCCCAGCCTAAAGGCGTGGGGATTCCTAAGACCTAAAACAACGATAATTGTACAGGTCTTAGGATGGTTGACGATTCATCGGGCGTTGCTATCTTAGCGATAGTCTGACACTTCCCTCCCCGTCCGTTTTTAGTCTCTGATTGCCCACCAGCGACTTTAATATTAATAGCGGCATTTATGTCCCGATCATGCACAGTACCACAATTTAGGCACTGCCATTCACGCACTTTTAATTCTTTTTTGCCACCATTAAATCCACAACAGGAACATTTCTGACTAGTTGGTTCCCATCGGCTGATTATTCTAAAATCCCTGCCATACATTACTGATTTAGCCTCTAACATATCCCTAAAGCTACGCCAACCTAAATCACTAATAGCGCGGGATAACTTTCTATTCTTTAATAGACCTGCTGTGTTGAGGTCTTCTAATACTACCGTTTGGTTTTCACGGATTAGTCTGGTCGAAAGTTTATGAAGAAAATCGGCCCTAGTATCACTTACCTTGACATACTGTTTTGCTAATCGTTTTCTAGCCCTCTCTCGTCGTTTACTACCTTTCTGGGTTTTGGATAGCTTACGGTGCAAACGTTTCAGTTTCTTTAACCTCTTCTTGAGTGGTTTCGGTGACTTGATTTTTTCACCTGTACTTAAAGTGGCAAAATCAGTTATGCCTAAGTCAACCCCTACGGCTTGACCATTGTCCGGTAATTGTGCTGGTGTGTGTTCCACTACAAAACTAACAAAATAACGGTCCGCACAATCTTTAATCACTGTCACACTAATAGGCACAGCAGGTAATGGTCTTGACCAAATAACCTTTATCTCGCCGATTTTAGCGAGGAATACTTTACCGATTTTTCGTACTTTAAAACTACCCCTAGTTAATCTAAAAGATTGCCTAGACTTGCGTTTCTTGAACTTTGGATGTCCTACCTTTCGTCCTTTCCTTTTCCCCTGATGAGAATCAAAAAGGTTTTTATAGGCTACTCCTAAATCGGCGATTGACTGTTGCAACGCTGTACTAGATACCTCTGACAACCATTCTTTTTCTTCTGTTGTCTTTGATTGAGTGATAAACATTTTCTGTAATTCACTCTCAGAAGGCTTTTTATTGCTCAATCTATATTGTTCTTTACAGTAAGCTAAGGCATCGTTATACACAACTCTGGCACACCCAAAAGTCTTAGCCAATAGGTGTCTTTGTTCAGGAGTTGGATATATGCGATATTTGTACCTTAACTTCATAAATTAATGTAGTACAATAAAACTATTATGTTATTTAGTCTGTTATTATGTCAACTACCTTAAGAAAAAGCCGACACAGCGTTTCTTCATTATATTGTCATTTGGTCTTTATTACTAAATACAGAAGACGGGTTTTTACATCAGAAAATCTTGTTGACCTACATCAAATATTTGAGACTGTTGCCAATTCTATGGATTTTAAGGTATTAGAAGTGAATGGAGAAGCCGATCTATGTACATTTGATGATTGAGTACCCGCCAAAGTTACCTATATCAAAAATAGTCAACCATTTAAAAGGGGTATCTAGTCGAATGATTAAGCCAAAATTGAATAGGTTGCCACATTCTGAACATTTGCGGAGTCCTTCTTATTTTGCCTCGTCTTGTGGCGGTATTACTCTTGAAAAACTCAAGGATTATATTAATCATAAGCAAGAACCAATACCGCCCTCCACTTCGTTAAAGGGCGGGGCTTTAACCCCAAGATTTAGATAAGTCAGGACAAAAATGAGATATGGTGGGAAAAGAAAAAGAGAAGAAACAAGATAATAATAATGGCCAACGCATATAGCTATGATTTACGAAAAAAAGTAATTGAAGCAATTGAATTAAATAGCATGAAAAAGTGGAAATAGGTCAGGCAGAATAAATATGATAGCCTCTCACTGTCATGGAAAAATGTTAGCAACATTTACAGTAGAAGGAGCATATAATCGAATGATATTTGAAATGTGGCTATAAAATTGTTTAATACCAATTTTATTTGATTCAAAAAAAGTGTTGTCTGCTACATTTTTCTCATAGTAAAAGATCATAAAATTAAAACCATTTAGCCCTCATAAGTAGCGGACTTGATCTCATGAAACCCCGTATTATTGTCTGTGGTTTAGGATGTACAGGTTATAAAATATTCCATCTCCTACGTCAACAGGGGGCAATTGTTGTTGGTATTAGCGATCGCCCGATCACGGGGGAAGGTTCTGATATTGTGGTGGGAAATCCCCGTTCTGCTACAACTTTATTATCGGCTGGTATTCAAAAGGCTCATACCCTGGTATTAGCGGGTAAAGACGATGCTTTAAATTTAGCCATATTAATGCAAGCCCGTATTCTCAATCCCCAAATTCGGGTGATTAACCGTCTATTTAATACTAGTTTGGGCGATCGCCTTGATCAAACCCTCTTAGATCACACTACTATGAGCGTGTCAGCCTTGGCTGGTCCCCTCTTTGCCTTTGCGGCCCTGGGTAATCGGGCGATTGGGCAGTTGAAATTATATAATCAGACTTGGCCGATTTATGAAGAATATATTAATCAAGAGCATCCCTGGTTTAACCGTAAATTAAGTGATCTGTGGGATGATCGGGATCGGATGTTGATTTATTATTTACCTGTGGAACGCCAAATAGATTTGGTTTCTGGTGTGGCAACCAATCTCTCTCTGCGAGAGGGCGATCGCCTGATTTTTGCGACTAAACCTAATCAACGTTTATATCAAGAGAATTTATTAAAAAAATCTTGGCGGTGGTTGAGTCGTCTCAGGCAATTTCAACGTTTAAGTAAATCAGCTTTTGCGATTACTTCTGCCCTATTTTTGATCATTTTTATTTCCACAATAATTTATATTAGTACCGAGTCGAATTTAAACCTAATAGATGCCCTCTATTTTGCTGTAGGGATGATTACGGGAGCGGGTGGTAATGAAAAAGTTGCAGAAAATGCCCCAGAAACTGTGAAATTTTTTACCGTATTAATGATGTTATTGGGAACTGGCATTATTGGGATATTTTACGCTGTTTTAAATGATTTTGTTTTAGGTACAAGGTTTCAGGAATATTGGGAAGCGACGAAAATTCCTGAAAGTAATCATTATATTATTGCCGGTTTTGGTGGAATAGGTTTAAATATTGCAGAATTTTTGATGAAAAATGGTTATGAAGTGGTCGTGATCGAACAGGATGTAAATAATCGTTTCCTCAATACAGCTCGCTCTTTAAAAATTCCTGTGATTCAGGGAGACGCTAGTTTACCGACCACTTTACAAAGTGCTAATATTAGTCAAGCGGAAGGTTTATTAGCAGTAACTAGTAATGATGTGATTAATTTAGAAATAGCCCTAACTGCTAAAGGGATTGCTCCAAAAATTGATTCGATTGTCGTGCGTTGCCAGGATCCCCATTTTGCCTTAATGGTGCAACAGGTATTTGACTTTGAAGCGGTATTAAGTCCGACGGAGTTGGCTTCACCGGCTTTTGCGGCAGCGGCGATTGGTGGCAGAATATTAGGGAATGGGATTACGGCTGATAGTTTATGGGTGGCTTTAGCGACTTTGATTACCCCCGCCCATCCGTTCTGTCAGCAGGTGGTGAAAAATATTGCTAGTAAAGCTGATTTTGTACCGTTATATATTGAGTCCAACGGTCAAACTATTCATAGTTGGGAATTATTAGACTATCATTTAGTATCTGGTGATGTTCTCTATTTAACTATGCCGGCTAATCGCTTAGATTTATTATGGCGTAATACAGCATTATTAACGGCTCAAGGTTAATTTTATTAGATATTCCCAAGGTTGATATAGCGGTTTTTATCCTAGTTAGTAGGGGCAATTCATGAATTGCCCCTACTGTAGGTTGATCAACAAATTTTTATATTCTGATCAAGTGAAATTAGCTATATAAAAATAATTAGATTGGTACAATTTTGTATTAAGATATACTAAATTGATTGATGATTACCTGAGTCTGATATTTAAAATAACTAATGAAATTAAAGAAAAGTACGGTTTTTCTTACTGCCCTAGCTCTCACTTTAACGGGTTTTGTATATTTTTATGAAATGCAAAAACATCCAGAGGAATTATCCTTTGATAATACCAAAAAAATTCAGCCTGTTTTTGATTTTCAACCAGAACAAGTACAATCTATTACTATTATTACTAGTCAAGAAACGATCTCCCTAGAAAGAGTCAAGTCAGAAGTAGCGGGGAAAAATCAGTGGCAAATTACCGCCCCGATCAAAAAAGCAGCGGATCCAGCTACCGTTGATTTTTTAGTCGATCAACTAGCTAATTTAAAGAGCGATCGCACTATTGCTACTTCTGCCCTGAAATTACCGGATTATGGTTTAGATAAACCCGTGATCACCACAGAAATTAGATTAAATAATCAAAAAAATTATCGTTTATTATTAGGTGACTCAGATTTTAGTAATACTCTGATTTATGGGCAGAAAATTAGTCCTGATGATCAGGAATTATCCGTAGTATTATTACCGATTAATTTAAAAAATGTGATTGGCAAACCTGTCAGTGATTGGCAGACAACAAAATTACCATAGGTTCTTGCAAGGTGAAATTTGCCAAAATATCATAACTACCATTAGGATTGCTATTATTAATCAGTCTATCAAAGGCCATTGTAAAATATAGCAAGGCAATTTTTGGTAATATGGGAAAAATCCCGTAATATTTCCGACGTGCAGTAAAACTAAGGAACTGTGATGATCCAGACCGCACAAAATCAGGGGACAACCACTGCTAACGCCCAGTTAGACGTAGAACTCCGTAAAGTATTTAAGGTATTTGAGGGGAAAACTGCGGTGAGGGGTGTGGACCTGAATATCCATCAAGGCGAATTTTTTAGTATTTTAGGCCCTTCTGGCTGTGGCAAAACTACTACTTTGCGGATGATTGCCGGTTTTGATTTGCCATCTGCCGGGGAGGTGATGATTCGGGGTAAGTCCATGACCCAAACGCCTCCCTATCGCCGCCCGGTTAATACAGTATTTCAAAGTTATGCCCTATTCAATCACTTGAATGTGTCTGAAAATATTGCCTTTGGTTTAAAAATTAGAAAAGTTGGTAAGGCCGAAACTCAGGATAAGGTGCGGGAGGCTTTACATTTAGTGCAAATGGAAGAGTTTGCTGGTCGTTATCCCTACCAATTATCGGGCGGGCAACAACAACGGGTGGCTTTAGCCAGAGCTTTAGTCAATCGTCCAGCCGTATTATTACTGGATGAACCTTTGGGAGCCTTAGACCTGAAATTGCGCAAACAAATGCAAATGGAATTAACTAGTTTGCATGAAGAATTAGGCATGACTTTTATTATGGTGACACATGATCAGGAAGAAGCCATGAGTATGTCTGATCGCATTGCGGTGATGAATGAGGGGAGAATAGAGCAGATCGGTTCACCGCAGTCTATGTATGAACGACCGGCAACCGAATTTGTGGCAAAGTTTTTAGGGGATACTAATTTATTGAAAGGTCAAGTGGAAGCTATTGATCGGGATAATTTAACTATTAATACTACTCATGGTTTAAAAATAGTTGTGAGCCGGGATGATGAAGCTGATGATTTTCATGTTGGTTCTAATGTGGTGGTGAGTTTACGACCAGAAAAAGTTGATTTAAGTTTATATGCCCCTGATAGTTCTGTTAATTGTTTTACGGGCGAATTAGCTAATATTATGTATTTGGGAACTCATATTAATTACATCGTCAAATTAGAAACTGGCGATTATTTAACCGTCCGTCAGCCTAATAATGGGGGAACTTTACCCGAATTGCATACACCTGTTTACGCCTTTTGGAATATTAATAATTGTCTTCCTTTGCATGAATCCTAATCATCATAATATTGTGTCTTCAGCTAATTTACAGCCGTCAAAATTGTCATTGCAGTCGCCGCAAACTAGACGGCAATTTCTCCGTGCTTCCCTAGCAGGTGCAACGGCTTTAGGTTTATCTAGTTGTGGTTGGCGATTGGCAGAAGTCAAATCAGAGCAAACCATACAAGTTAATTCTGATACTTTGTATATTTATACTTGGGCTGGTTATACAGATGATGATTTACTCAAGCGGTTTTATCAGGAAACAGGTATTAAAGTAATTGCTGATGTTTTTGATTCTAACGAGGCAATGTTAGCAAGACTACAAGCCGGTGGTGGTAGTGCTTATAGTGTGATTTATCCCTCGGAATACATGGTACAGAAGATGGCGGGATTAAAATTATTGACTCCTCTGGATCATTCTTTATTAATAGGTTTGGATGAACTTTTCCCGCAATTTCAAAATCCAGTTTATGATCCGGGTAATCAGTTTAGTGTGCCGATTAGTTGGGGAACAACGGGTTTAATTTATAATACAAAATTATTAAAAGATGTGCCGACAGATTGGGATTATCTTTGGCAAAATCAAGATAAGTTGGCAAAGCGTTTGACTTTGATAAATGATGTGCGGGAGGTGATGGGGGCAAGTCAGAAAAGGTTGGGTTATTCCTACAATTCCACTAATCCGCAGGAAATTGGGGCAGGTTATGAACAATTGGTGAAATTAAAACCGGCGATCGCTTCTTTTACGACGGATGCTTGGCGATCGCAAATGTTGGTAGGGGATTTGATGGTTGCCATGTGCTATTCTTCCGATGCGGCGGAAATTATGCCGGAGAATGAAGATTTACAATATATTACGCCGAAGAGTGGTTCGTCATTATGGACGGATACTTTAGTCATTCCGAAAACCGCTCCTAATCCTGCTGGGGCTTATCGTTGGATTAATTATATGTTACAGCCAGATATTTCTAAGGAATTGGTAGAGCGTTTAAGTTTTGCCACACCTTCTCAGGCTGCCTATAGAATGTTATCAGAGGAAACGAGAAATGATCCAACCCTATTCCCACCAGAGTCAGTAATTGCTAAATCGGAAGGGATTGCCCCATTAGATGAAAAAACCACAGAATTAATTGAAAAATATTGGACGAGATTAACTAGTGGTTAGAATAATTAAAATATAACGGTTTTTCCTAGAATAGTAAGGGCAATTCATGAATTTCCCTAGGGTTTATTAGATGGTGTATTAGGTCTCTGATAATCGGGTGATCTTTGATTTAATTCCTCTTTATAAAGTCGCCAAGTCGGCATAAATTCATCCATATAACCCATAAATCTTTGATTGTGATGGCGTTCTAAAAGATGCACTAATTCATGCACAATCACATATTCTAAACAGTGAGGTGGATGTTTGATCAGCTCTAGGTTTAACCAAATTCTTTGCTCTTGAATATTGCAGGTTCCCCAACAGGTTTTCATTTTTTTGATCCGCCATTCCTGTATTTGTACCTTTATAATTTTTTGCCATTTATCGATCAAAGGAGGAATCAGTTTTTTTAATTCTTGCCGATACCAATTATTCATAACTTTTTCCCTGTCTGTCTGACTGCTACCTGGTTTCATATAGAGATCAATATGGGTTTTATTCCTAATAATGACCGGCGGAGAACATTCATAATAAATGACATTTAACAGGTAGCGATCGCCCCGAAAATAATGACTTTCCCCTGAGACATATTCCCTAGGGCCTGGTCGGTGATAATTTTGATATTTAGCTTGATGTTTTTTAATCCAGGCTAATTTTGATATAGCAAACAGGCGGATCGTTTCATCAGTCACTTGCAGGGGGCTGGCAATCCGCACCCGACCATCAGGCGGATAGACTCCTAAATGCAGATTTTTTATATCTTTTTTAATGACATCAATCGTAATGTCACCAATAGTTATTTGATTCATAAATGATTATGATAAAAACGCAGTGCGAGCGTCTCGCCCACTATAGTTAATAGTAAGTTAACAGTAGGTTGGGTTGAGGCACGAAACCCAACACAATTCACAGTTTTTGCAATTATAGCAGCCACTCAGGTAGTTAAGACAAAATTTCTGATAGACCTTTGGAATGGTGCGTTACACTTCGTTAACACACCCTACATATTTGTCTTAAGTTACACTTCGTTAACACACCCTACATATTTGTCTTAAGTTACACTTCGTTAACACACCCTACATATTTGTCTTAAGACGCATGGCGACTGCTATAAATTCAATGGCAATTGTATCATACAAAAAAATAGTTGGGTTGCTTTGCTTAACCCAACCTACAAAAAAATTAGGAGCAATTAATTAATTGCCCCTATCTGAAAATTTAGGAAATTTACTGGAAATAACTAACCAGATTAAGCATAAACTGAAACGTGATCCGTCATACTATCCAAAGGTTTCACTTGATTTAACCAAGAATGTAATTCGGCTCCTTCAATCACCTCAGTTTCCAAGATTTTTTCAGAAATAGTTTCTAATAAATCCCGATTAGCCCCCAGAATATCTAAAGCCTGTTGATGGGCAAGTTCTACAATATCTTTCACTTCCTGATCAATGGCTTTCGCTGTATCATCACTGAGAGGGCGGCGAGGATTCATACCCGGATTACCGAGAAAATTATTCTGTCCTGACTGTTCATAAGCTAAAGGACCTAATATTTTGCTCATGCCGTAGGTAGTCACCATTCTTTCGGCTAAATCAGTCGCTCTTTGTAAATCATTAGCAGCCCCGGTGGTAATACTACCAAAAATTATTTCCTCGGCGGCCCTACCCCCTAATAGGGTAGCTATTTGTCCCCGAATTTCCTGATCATTCATCAAGAAACGATCTTCTGTTGGTAATTGCAGGGTGTAACCTAAAGCCGACATTCCTCTAGGAATAATCGAAATTTTTTCCACCTTGCCACTACCCGGCATTAACGCCCCAATAATAGCGTGACCGACTTCATGATAAGCGACAATCTTTTTCTCTTTCTCATTTAATACCCGGCCTTTCTTCTCTAAACCAGCCACTACCCGCTCAATCGCTTCTGCTAAATCAGCTTGCATGACAGTTTGTTGTTGATTACGAGCGGCTAATAGGGCCGCTTCATTCACCAAATTCGCTAAATCAGCCCCGGCAAAACCAGGAGTTCTGGTAGCGATCGCCTTTAAATCTACAGTCGGATCAAGTTTCACTTTAGCTGCATAAATTTCTAATATTTTCAAACGACCAGCTAAATCAGGTCGATCTACTAATACTTGCCGATCAAAACGACCGGGACGTAATAAAGCAGGATCAAGGGTTTCCGGTCTATTAGTAGCGGCTAAAACTATGACCGTTGCCCCATCTACCGCAAAACCATCCATCTCAGTTAATAACTGATTAAGGGTTTGTTCCCGTTCATCATTTCCTCCCATGAATTGCCCACTGGCTCTCGATTTACCAATGGCATCCAATTCATCAATGAAAATAATACAAGGAGCTTTCTTTTTTGCCTGTTCAAATAAATCACGTACCCTAGCAGCTCCAGCCCCGACGAATAATTCCACAAATTCCGAACCAGAAATACTAAAGAAGGGAACACCGGCTTCACCAGCCACCGCTTTAGCTAATAGGGTTTTCCCGGTTCCTGGCGGACCGACTAATAATACACCTTTAGGAATCCGTGCGCCAATTGCCTGGAAACGTTGGGGAGATTTCAAAAATTCTACGACTTCTTTTAACTCAGTTTTTGCCTCCTCTACGCCTGCTACATCGGCAAAAGTAGTTTTATTCGCATCAGATTCTACATAAACTTTCGCCTTACTTTTGGTGATAGACAAAGCTCCCTGTGCGCCACCAATACCACCCCGCCGACCAATGAAAAATTGGTAAATACCGACAAAAATTAACGGTGGAATCACCCAACTTAATAGGTTATTAAACCAACCATTTTTGGGCGGAGGAGTCGCCGCAAACTCAATACCTTTGGCTTCTAAACGTTTGGGTAATTCTAGGTCGAAAATTGGCGTAGTAGATAAAACTTGCCCAAAAGTTTCCTCAGTTTCCCCTTTCAATTGGTAACGAATTTGATTCTGACCCACCGAAACCCTAGAAACTTTCCCATCTTCTACTTGATCAATGAATAAACTATAAGGGACCTGGGGGGCTTGTTCGCTAAATAAACCCGGTAAAAATATATTGATCAGTAAAAATACTACGGATAATAACAATAAAATATTACCAATTTGTAAGCCACCTGGTAATTGGGGCGGTTTTTTTATACTCATTTTTTTTGCTGTTTTTTTGCTTGTTTCTTGTTAAATATGTCTTTTGCTAATTTATCTTTGACCCAAACTGCTGAAAAGATTGTGATCTCAATCATCAGGGGGTTTTTCTGCTTGAGTATTAACATAACTTAATATTTACCCTTTGTCGCTAGTACGGTTAATCCCGTCGGGCGATCGCTTTTTCTCCCTTGACAAAGAGAGAATGTTATGATAATGTAACCCTGACAATTAGGTAAAAATCCACTATTCCTCAAGGTATTTTTAGCTGAAAATTTATAATATTTATCTCAATCCTTATTTGGCCTGTGATCATTGTAGCCAATTTCAAGCTGTCAGGATACAAGAATCGAATCTGTTAATCAACCTACAGTAGGGGCAATTAATGAATTGCCCTAGAACGAAAACCGCCATATCAAGTATTTGTTAAATCTTTATTAAGTATTTTAAAACTAAGTACATTACCTAGTTAGAATCTTTTTAGGGAAGATAAATACTTGAGACTCCTACTGATTTAAAAATATGCTGATTTAAAAATAAGACCGCAACCATCAGAATTATCAATAGCAGAATTATCAATAGCTAAACTACAAATTCTTGTATAAAATTTTTAACGATGAAACATGAAAATCCTAGTGGTAGAAGATGATCAAAGTTTAGCCTATTTAGTCAAAACAGCTTTAGAAAATCAACATTATTTGGTAGATTTGGCTGCGAATGGTCTATTAGGATTGCAGTTAACAGAAGTCAATCAATATGACTTAATTCTCTTGGATATGATGTTACCCCTAATGAATGGCATAGAATTTTGTCGGGAAGTACGGCAGCGGGGATTAGCTACGCCAATTATGTTAATGACAGCGGTAGATGATACGGAGACAAAAATTGCTGGTTTTAATGCGGGGGCTGATGATTATTTACTTAAACCATTTAATTTAGCGGAACTATTAGCCCGGATTTTAGCCCTATTAAGACGTAAACCAGAAATAGTTGCCCCCTTTTTAGTTTGGGGAGATATTAGTTTAGATCCTAGTAGTTGTCAAGTACAATACCACCATAATATTCTGCACCTCACCGTCAAAGAATATCATCTTTTAGAATTATTTTTACGTAACCCACAACGCATCTATAGTCAAAGTGCTATTTTAGATCATCTCTGGTCCTTAGATGATCCGCCTTCAGAAAGTGCGGTGAGAACTCATATTAAAAGTTTACGGCAAAAATTAAAACAGGCAGGAGCTAATAGCGATCTAATTGAAACAGTTTATGGTTTTGGTTATCGTTTAAAAAATGTAGATACTGCTCCTAAATGTGCTTTGACTAATAATCCCACTGCATCGGGGGATCAGGTAGTCAATCAGACGATAAAAAATTATCAAGATGACTATCAAGACGATTATCAAAATAACTATCAAGATAAATACCAGAAAAGTTCTTTAGCCCAAATATGGCAACGGTATCAGCAAACATATTTAGACAGGTTGCAAGTAATTGAAGCAACTTTAGAACAAATGCAACATGGCTTATTTTTTAGCACACAAACCCAATTAGCGAAACAAGAAGCCCATACCCTGGCTGGTTCCCTCGGTAGTTTTGGTTTAGTCAGAGCTTCCGAACTGGCAAAACGGATTGAAACTATTTTGACTGATCTGATACAACCTTTAGGCAATGAATTAACTCTATTACAGAATTTAGTGCATGAGTTACACCAAGAATTATCTACTAGTTATTATATTGCCGATCAACCAACGGCAGAGATAGTTAATAGTACGAGTGAAGTGAGTATGGTTGATGATCCTTTAGCCTCACTGACCAAAGTATTAATAGTCGATGATGATCGGGGATTAATCAATATTTTAGCTGCAGAAATAAATAGCTGGGGGCTGTCGGTACAATCGGCGACCAGTATTGCTCAAGCTCGTAATATTATTGCCCAAGCATACCCGGATATAGTTTTATTAGACTTAAATTTTAGTAATACTAAAGATAGCGGATTACAATTTTTAACAGAACTCACTCACAGTTCTCCGCCTGTGCCAGTATTAGTTTTAACTAGTGAAAGTAGTTTTGATGTGAGAATAAAAGTTGCTAACTTAGGTGGGCAGGGTTTTTTGCATAAACCAATTAACAATCAAATGTTAAAGGAAGCAATCAGAAAAGTTTTAAATAAGAATACACCGCCGGCGGGTAATATTTTAGTGGTGGATGATGATCCAGGATTATTACAATTAGTCAACGCATTATTACAACCGTGGGGATTTGATGTGATTCTCTTGGATGATCCAGAACAATTAGGGGAAGTGATTACAGAAACTTCTACAGGTATTGCCAGAAAGTCCATAGATCTATTAATTTTAGATGTGGAAATGCCGAAAATTAAAGGTTTAGACCTCTGTCGGGTTTTAAGAAATGAGGCCCAATGGGATGATATACCAATTATTGTTTTATCTACTCATACGGATGCTGCTACTATAGAACAAGTATTTTTAGCAGGGGCGGATGATTATGTCACCAAGCCAGTCATTGGACCAGAATTAATTGCCAGGGTACTGAATCGTTTAGATCGTACGCAAATTTTGCGGAGACTAAAGCAAATTGGTAGTGAGTAATAATATTTGTGGGATTTGTCGGCAAAAATACAGAGGGAATATGCAAAAATCTTTTACTAAATTTGCCAAATTTTGGTACGATCAACTTTCTCCTAAAGGGTTTATCTCTCTCAGATATTTGACTAATATTACTTTAATTATTGCCATTACTACTTTGTTTGGGTTAGTGAAAATTTCCTATCAAACTATTAGAGAAATTAGTCGTATTACTGAGAAAAAAACCGCTTTAGAAAGTGAAGTTTTTTTATTAAAAGATTTACTACATCAAATCACTAATGCCGAAACTGGTAGTCGGGGTTATCTGATTACTGGTAAAGACAGTCATTTGCAATCTTATTATGATGCGATCGCCTCTGTGGAAAATAACCAAAAACAGTTAAAGATTCATATTAATAATAATCATCCTGAAGACCTAGAAAAACTCATAAAAGTCAATCGTTTGATAGAAGAAAGATTAGCTTTAATTAAAAGTGAAATTATTTTTAAAGATGAAAAAGTTAATAATCAGCAAAGGTTAATTGCTCTGACGGATGCAGGAAAAATTGTGCAGGATAAAATTCGCTTATCACTGGATCAGTTAGAAAAGATTACCTGGGAGAATTTTCACAGTAATGTACAAGCAACCTCTAGTCGCAGCAAGATCACAATTATTTTATTAATATTAGGTTTTCTCAGTAGTTTTATTTTATTTTTAATAGTTTATTTTTTATTAAAAGAACAGTTAAAAAAACGCCAACAAGCAGAGGATAGATTACCTAGTTTCTATAATAGTGTTCCCTACGGTTATCATTCTTTAGATAATGATGGTTATATTATTGCAATTAATAATGCCGAATTAGAATGGTTAGGTTATAGTCAGGCAGAAGTGATTAATAATATGAAATTTTATGATTTATTAACTAGTGAAAGTCAACGATTTTTTAGCAGTGAATTTCCCAAATTTAAGGAGCTTGGCTATTTACGTAATGGCGAATTTAATATGATCTGCAAAAATGGTGAGATTATCCCTGTATTAGTTAATTCTACAGCCATTAAAGATGCACAAGGTAAGTTTATTGCCAGCCATTCTACTGTTTTTAATATTACAGAACGCCAACACATGGAGCTAGATTTACGCCGGTCAAATCGGGCTTTAAAAACGATTACTAGTATTAATCAAATTTTTATTAAAATTGATCAAGAAACCACCTTATTACAAGAGATTTGCCAAATTTTAGTAGATGATGGCGGTTATATTTTTGCCTGGGTCGCTTTACCGTGTTTTGATGCAGAAAAAAGTATTGTCAGTGTCGCTCAAGCCGGGAAAGAATTAGGTTATTTAGAAGTGGTTGATATAACTTGGGCTGATACGGAACATGGGCAAGGACCAATTGGTCGGGCGGTCCGCTCTGGTGAATATATGGTAGTTAATGATCTGGGTAATGATCAACTATTTTCTCCGTGGCGGGATGCTGCCCGTCGGCGGGGCTATTCTGCTTGTATTGCTTTACCTTTGATTAATGAGAGTGATCAGGAGGTTTTTAGTGTGTTGGCAATTTATTCTGACACTAATACGGCTTTTTATCCAGAGGAAGTTAATTTGTTATTAGAATTAGCTAAGGATATTTCCTATGGTATTAATTCTCTGCGGATTCGGCGGGAAAAACAAGAGACGGAAAAGGTTTTAGTAGCGAAAGAGGAACAATTAAGATTAGCTTTGGCTAGTGCTAATATGATTAGTTGGGATTGGTCTTTATTGACTAATCAGATTACTTGGAGTCATGGCTATCACTTATTATTCGGGGCGAGAATTAGTCAATTTGATAGTACCTATACGAATTTTTCTCGTTCTATTTATCCAGAGGATTTACCGGAATTTCATCAAAAAATAGAAGAGGCAAAGATTAATTACGGAGAATATTCTCATCAATTTCGGGTGGTTTGGCCTGATCATAGTTTGCATTGGTTAGAGGGGCGGGGGCGTTATTTTTATAATGAAGCAGGGCAAGCTGTACGGATGTTGGGGGTGCTTTATGATATTAGCGATCGCCACCAACAGGAAGCATTATTAATAGCTAGTAAAAATGAATTAGAAGCAAAGGTGCGGGCAAGAACACTGGAATTACAACAATCTCAGGATCGATTAGCGGGGATTTTGGATCTTGCCGAAGATGCGATTATTTCCATTGATGTGGGGCAACGGATCACCCTATTTAATCAAGGAGCAGAAAGGATTTTTGGTTATTCTGCTACAGAAGTTTTAGGACAGAAATTAGATATTTTATTACCTCCTAGATTTGCTAATGTGCATCGGCAAAATATTTGGAAATTTGCCAAATCTTCAGTTAAATCAAGACCGATGGGTGCAAGAAATCATGTATTTGCTAGACGCAAAGATGGCTCAGAATTTCCTGCCGAAGCATCAATCGCCCATTTAGAGTTAGGACCAGAAAAAATCATGACAACTTTTTTGCGGGATGTGACAGAACGTCTGCAAGCAGAATCGAGAATTAAACAATTAGCTTCTATTGTTGAATCATCCACTGATGCGATTGTTGGCAAAGATTTACAGGGTAGAATCATCAGTTGGAATCATGGAGCTGAAATAGTTTATGGTTATACGGCAGAGGAAATGATCGGTCAGTCTATTAACAAAATCATACCGGATAGTTATTTAGATGAATTTCCCACCGTCATGGAAAGGGTGAAAAAAGGAGAAATCACTGAACATTATGAAGCGATTCGACAAAGAAAAGATGGTAAAATAATTTGGGTGGCACTGACTATTTCTCCCATGCGAAATGAATCTCAGCAAATTATCGGAGCCTCTACTATTGCCAGAGATATTACAATGCGTAAACAAATTGAGGGCATTTTGCGAGAAACAGAAAGGCGTTGGCGTTCTCTTTTGGAGAATGTGGAATTAGTAGTAGTTGGTTTAGACGTAATGGGTAAAGTGGAATATATTAACCCTTTTTTCCTGAAATTAACTGGTTATGAACGGCAGGAAATTTTTGCGTCTAATTGGTTTGAAACTTCTGTGCCTGTTTCTCGGATTGAGACACTGAAAAAAGTTTTTCAGGAATTATTAGCAACGGATGAACCTAGTCACTATAATCATTCTATTTTGACGAAATCAGGTGAGGAAAAAATTATTAGTTGGAATCATACCGTATTAAGGAATACAGACGGTCAGGCTGTTGGCACGATGAGTATTGGGGAAGATGTGACAGAACGTTATCTGTTGGAAAAAATGAAAGATGAATTTGTCTCTGTGGTTAGTCATGAGTTGAGAACACCATTAACAGCTATTCATGGAGCCTTAAGTTTATTAAATGGCGGATATATTGATCCCTTATCAGAGCGGGGCAATCAGGCGATTAAAATTGCGGCGGATAGTGCGGAAAGATTGGTGCGTCTGGTTAATGATATTTTAGAATTAGAACGTTTACAATCTGGTAAAATCAAGTTAGAAAAAATATTAATTAATATTCAAGATTTATTATTACACGCCGAAGCTGAATTTGAAGTGACGGCAACCAAGGCGAATATTACTATAGAAACTGTGGCGACTAATATGAATATTTGGGCGGATCAGGATCGTTTGTTACAGGTCCTGACTAATTTAGTTAGTAATGCGATTAAATTTTCACCACCTGATACAAAAATAATTTTAACGGCTCATCCCCATCAATACCATAAAAAATATTGTTTAATGCCAGACTTAGATTGTCCTTATATATTATTTACTGTCAGGGATTATGGTCGGGGTATTCCGCCTGGTAAAACAGAGAAAATATTTGAGCGTTTTCAACAGGTTGACTCTTCTGATTCCCGACAAAAGGGGGGAACTGGTTTAGGTTTGGCAATTTGTCGTAATATTGTAGAACAACATGGGGGGCGAATTTGGGTGAAAAGTATTTTAGAGCGAGGTAGTAAATTTTATTTTACTATTCCCATAGAATTAATTGAACAAAATAGTGACAATTAATAGTTATAATTAAAATGAAGTATTCCTGAATATAGCAATTCGATGGGAGTTTTCATATTTTTTCCAATAAACAAATTAAGAGTATAATAATGACTGAACCAAAAACAGTATTAGTAGTAGATGATGAAGGTGGGGTGAGGGAAATTATTAAGTTTTCCCTAGAGGCGATCGCTGGTTGGCAAGTAATTACGGCAGATTGTGGGGAAGCGGGAATTAATCAAGCGATCCAAGCTCAACCTGATGCAATTATTTTAGATGTGATGATGCCTAATATGGATGGTCCTACTACCTTTAAAAATTTACAAGCGAATGCAGAAACAAAAAATATTCCGACGATTTTACTAACAGCTAAGGCTCAATCTAGTGAAAGACAGGAGTTAATGGAAATCGGTGTAACGGGAGTATTAACTAAACCTTTTCAACCGATAGATTTGATTGAGGGAATTAAAAAGTTATTAAATTGGTAATATAGCAATCTTCCATAGATTGTGATAAATATTGGGAGAACTTTTGGGAGTGGGAGCGTCTCGCTCCCTATATCAAACCTATCTTAAACCCATAGCGAGCGAGACGCTCGCAGTCCTTTTTGATTGACTAAAATTCATTTTCTTTTAAGGTTAATAATAATTGAATTTCTGTTTGCTGGGGACTATTCCACGTAATAGTTAAACCCATACCCTGTATGGAATCTAATAGGGCGATCGCTTCTGGAGAAATCAAACTAGTATAAGCCCCCCAGGAACCTTTTAAATTAACTAAAGTTTTATCCATATCCACATAAAGATAACCTTGATTTTTTTCTGGTAGGGAAACAGTTAATTTTTGAAAAATCTGACTATTAGGTAAAGTCTTGCCAGGCGGAGAAATCACCTGTTGAATAGCTGTTTCCCCAAACGCCATAAATAAAGTTTTTTCATCTAACCAACCATAACCTAATATTTTACCAATATCCGGTAAATTCCATTCTGTCAACATTTTACCAGACCGATTATAGGTTTGTCTAACCGTTAAAGTTGGCGTAGTATTGGCAATATATTCTAAACTGTCTAACATTTGTTGAGCAGTCGCACTATTTGCCGTTTCCCAGAAAATCATAGAACCCAAATTATATAAAGGTTTACTAGAATGTTCCTGTTCGGTAATTAAACCGAGGGTAAATTCTCCATCCATCCAATTAAATACTTCTGTGTCAGCATTCAAATTAATTCGGGCAAACCCTTCTCTCAGATTATCAACTATTGCCTGTACATCTTCATAAACCGCCGCTTGTGCGAGTAAATCCAACCAAGTTTTTTGCAAATTATAACCCCGAAATAAAGCAACTGTATTTTTCGGTAAATAATTTAATATTTTGCTAGACATCGGCTTTATATCAGCTAAAGCCATCGGATTTTTTAACTGACTGAATACCCGCATTTTTACACCTTGATCTTGTACATCAGCTTTTATGACAACTGTTTTTATATTATTAAATAATTGAGCATTAAGGCTGGCTAAATAATTAGATAAATCATTATTTTCACCAAAAATCTGATTTAATTGATCGGGCTTGCCAAAGGTGTGAGAATAATGGGGTACAATCAACAGAGCTAAAGATTTTTCCTGACTAGCTAATTTATTTTGTTCTAATTGTAATAATTCAATGATCTGGGATTTTTCTACAACAGATTTTTCACTAAGTGCCGTTTCTTTTGCTCTGGCGATAATTTCTCGATTAGGGGCGATCGCTAAATAATGACCGATGATTTCCCAAGCCAAATCATTATTTTGTTTAATATTCACCAATTTTCCTGCCACCTGATACTCAGTTTTCGCCTTAGTTTGTAGTTTTAATTTTTCAGTAAAAAGCCAAGCCTGGAGAGGATTTCTAATACCAACTAAGATGAGAAATTGTGGATTAGCATGATTAACTGATAATCCATCAGGTGGCAACAGGGCGATCGCCACACTACCTAACCAAGGTTGTATATCCCTCTGAAAATCAAGATTAATCCCAGGCAAATATGCTTTTTGTGCCTGTTGCCATAAATTTTCTAATAAATTTCTCGTAGGCGGTGTACCAGACCTTGATAAATCTTGCCAGGTGGTAGGGTGAAAATTAATAAAACCAGTGATGAGGGCAGAACTTTCAATAAATTTTAGACTATTAATGGGATTAGCTAAACTATTAGCTAAATTTTTGTAATAAACATAAACCCCAATACTATTGATCAGGAGAAAACTAACAATTACAATGAAAAAATCAGATTTTTTAATCCGCATTAACTGAAATTTATATTAATATTCAAAATATTTGGTGATGTGAAAAAAGTCAAAAACTGATCTTCCCTATTAGGATAACATTTTTCATTAACTATACAAGTAAAAACCACTTAATGTTTCCCAAATTTAAAGATTGCGATAAATTAATATAGTTCCTAACAATTACCTGATAAAAATAAATTCATGAAAATAGCTATAGCAGGAGCCACCGGCTTTGTCGGCAGTCGCCTAGTAGAAAAACTATATACAGATCATCATCAAATCCTGATTCTCACCCGTGATGCACAATTTGCCCGCCGCATATTTCCCGATCGCACCTACCCTAATTTAGAAATTATTACCTATACTCCCCAAATATCAGGGGATTGGCAAAAATCTATTACTGGCTGTGATGCTGTGATTAATTTAGCCGGTACACCTATCGCTGATCAGCGTTGGACTCCAGCGAGAAAGCAATTAATTAAAACCAGTCGGCAAGTTACCACCAATAAAATAGTAGAAGCTATTAATAATGCTGATCCCCGACCAGCAGTATTAATCAATGGTTCGGCAATTGGCTATTATGGCACGAGCGACACAGCAACCTTTGACGAAAATAGTGCAGCCGGCCAAGACTTTTTAGCAGAAGTCTGTCAAGCCTGGGAACAAGAGGTCGCTGGTTTAAACAATACCCGTTCGGTGATTATTAGAACTGGGATTGTCGTCGGGCCAAAGGGCGGAGCAGTTGGCAAAATGTTATTACCCTTCCAAATGTTTATGGGGGGACCGATTGGCAGTGGTAAACAGTGGTTATCGTGGATTCACCGGGATGACCTAGTAAATTTAATTATTTTTGCCCTGCATAATACAGCAGTCAGTGGCGTGGTAAATGGTACGGCTCCTGCACCAGTCACCATGCAGGAATTTTGTCAGGTATTAGGCCAAACGATGCAACGTCCTTCCTGGTTGCCGGTCCCCAATTTTGCCCTGAAGTTATTATTAGGAGAGGGAGCAACAGTGGTTTTAGACGGGCAGAAAGTATTACCAAATAGGACTTTAGACCTGGGTTTTCAATATGAATATGCTGATTTAAAAAGTGCTTTAGCTAAAACTATTAATGGGTAGGGAAAAAAGTCTTTTATTGCGTTTATATTAGTGATGTAGAGGATTAGTTAATATTATTCTAATTCTCTCTCAACTATTTTCTCGTATTTTGCTCATAATGCGATCGCCCTATTTGAACAGTTTTAAAATTCACGAAAAACTTGTTTTTTTAGATTACGTAAGGATAAAGGAGCGTTATTCTTACTATAACTTGATTCCTAATCCAATTCCATCTCGCCTTCTCTATTTATCGCCCGTTCCCTGGGTAAGCTAATTGAGATACTTACCTCTGCTTCTATGGGTAGGTTCTCTCGTTCAGTATTAGGTAATTTTGGTAACTTTATCGGTTGGGGAATTGTGGCTAGTGTGAGAGCAAGGGTTGTTTTACAGAGGGCATGATTGGGGTCAAGTTGCAGGACGTGATTAAAGCATTCTAGTCCTTTTTCGTAGAGATGGGCATAACTGTATGAGGCTCCTTTGTTGTACCATAGGTCAGTTGCATCGGGATTGATTTTGATGGCTTCTTCATAACAACGAATAGCCGCTTGATAGTCTTCTAACTGTTCCAGAATAATGCCTTTGTACACCCAAGCGGGAATAAAATGGGGATTAAAGTTAATAGATTTTTCAAAACAATTGAGAGCCTCAGAATAGTTCTCCTGTTCTTGGCATAATATTCCTTTCTCAAACCAGGTTTCATGGTCAGAGCTTTTTATCATGATTTTTTAACTCCTATCCAGTCTTTTATTTACTGTTTGACAGAGGGCAATGTTGCCTAATTTGTTCGTTACTCGTTAAAATCAAGATAGCACAATTCAAGAAAAATTTTGTCGGATGAGTTATCTTATTGATAGCTATGATTTTCTCTGTATTTTCTTACTTGTGTCAAAGCCTAAATCCTTGATGTTGTTAACCCAAAATTGTTGTAAGTCAGATGAAAGATAAAAGTATTGATGAGTTACTTGATATTCTGGAAAATACTAATAATCAGAATACCCAAGAGCAAGTATTATATATCTTAGATCAACTTGATCCAGGTCTTGCATCTATCTTAGATAAACTTCATCCAGGTAATGAAAAGGTTTTTTCTGTACTTATTAATCTCTTAGTAAATACTAATGATGAATTTACCCAACATATAGTAGCATATATCTTATCTCAAATCGCCAAAGGTAGCAAAACTGCTATTTCTTTATTAATAAATAATCTGGAAAATATTAATGATAAGAATATTCAACAGCGATTAGTATATATCTTAGATCAAATTGATCCAGGTCTAGCATATATCTTAGGTCAAATTGACCCAGGTAATGAAAAGGCTATTTCTGTACTTATTAATCTCTTAGTAAATATTAATGATGAACCTACCCGAAAACAAATAGCATATATCTTAGGTCAAATTGACCCAGGTAATGAAAAGGCTATTCCTTTATTAGTAAATATTCTGGAAACTACTAATGATGAATCTACTCAACAGCGAGTAGCCTACATCTTAGGTCAAATTGACCCAGGTAATGAAAGGGTTATTTCTGTCTTTGTTAATCTCTTAGTAAATACTAATGATGAATTTACCCGAAAACAAATAGCATATATCTTAGGTCAAATTGACCCAGGTTATGAAAAGGCTATTCCTTTATTAGTAAATATTCTGGAAAATACTAATGATAAGGCTACCCAACAGCGAGTAGCATACTACTTAGATCAAATTGATCCAGGTCTAGCATACTGCTTAAGTCAAATTGACCCAGGTAATGAAAAGGCTATTCCTTTATTACTCAATCTCTTGGTAACTACTAATAATGAATTTACCCAACAGCGAGTAGCATATATCTTAGATCAAATTGACCCAGGTAATGAAAAGGCTATTTCTACTATAATTAATATTCTGGAAAATACTAGTTATGAGAATACCCCACAGCAATTACCCTATATCTTACTTCAAATCGGTAAAGGTAGCAAAACGGCTATTTCTGGATTAGTCAATATTTTGGAAAATACTAATGATAAGAATACCCAACAGCAAGTAGCATATATCTTAGGTCAACTTGACCCAGGTAATGTAAAGGCTATTTCTGGATTAGTAAATATTCTGGAAAATACTAATGATAAGGCTACCCAACAGCGAGTAGCATACTACTTAGATCAAATTGATCCAGGTCTAGCATACTGCTTAAGTCAAATTGACCCAGGTAATGAAAAGGCTATTTCTCTATTAGTCAATATTCTGGAAAATACTAATGATAAGAATACCCAACAGCAAGTAGCATATATCTTACTTCAACTTGACCCAGATAATGAAAAGGCTATTTCTCTATTTCTTAATCTCTTAGTAAATACTAATGATGAATATACCCAACAGCGAGTATATATCTTCGGTCAATTTGATCCACGTTTCAAAACAGTAATTTCTACTATGGTCAATCTCCTGGAAAGCACGACCGATAAAAGAACTCGTAGCCAATTATTAGAAACTTTAGGTGAGATCGCCATAGGAAATGAAATGGCTATTAAGTCTGTGATAAAATTATTATATAGTAGTTCTACCTTAAATCCAATTATTGACACTTTAGAAAAAATAGCTTTGCCCGGAAACTCGACTGCTATTGAAGGATTAAGAGAATTATTGTGTAAAACTTCTTCAGCTCATACCTGTCGGAAAGTCAAAGATTTACTGGAAAAACTTGATCCTCGTCAGAAAGCTGAACGGGAACAGGATGAAGATAACCTACTACTATTTCTTACCACCACTCGACTGAAAGAAACAGCAGATCGTTATTTTTCTGTCAACTTTTATCAAAAGAAAAATTTTTGCTATCAAAGGATTCTAGCCTGCTTGGATCGTATGCAAGAGGGAAAGGATATTATGACCCGTCGATCACTTATGCAATCTTATTTACAACTATATCAAGAAATAGTATCTTTTGCTCTTCAATGTAAAGATTACAAAAAAGCCTTTGTTTACATGGAAATATTCAGAAACCGTTATTTGGTAGAACGCATCGCCCAACAAGATGCACCCTTACCCGCCACTATTTCTCCACAACTTGCCCAAAACATTAACACCGCTAAACAAAAAGAACGCCAAACCTTACAAGCCTATACTGACAGTATTAATAATCAGTTATCCGAAACTAAATTAGAACTCCTGAGCATGGAGTGGGAAAACGCTAAACAAACCTTAGAAAACCTTTATAGCCAAGTTGCCCAAATTGAACCAGAATTTATTGCTAAAACCAAAGTTTTCCCCATTTCTTTGCAGGAAGTACAAACCTTACTGCCCTTAGATACAGCCATTATTGAATTTTTCTTCACCGAAAATCAACTGATTACTCTACTCATTCTCCCCGGTGAAGAAACGCCCCGAATTCCCGAAGAACTGCGAGTCAACCTGAAACCCCAAAACCTTTTAGACACCTTAGCCCAAGACTGGGCGACAGATTTAGCCGACAAAAACAAATCTAAAGACAAGACAAGCCAAACTACCCTGGAACAATTACCTTCCAATATTGAGCAACTGGCAAAAATACTCAACTTTAGTCATTTAGAAAACCACCTACCACGGAATATTCAACAGTTAATAATTATTCCCCACAATATTTTACATCTATTTCCCCTGCACGCCCTCCCCTATAAAAATCAATATCTGATTGACCATTTTGCGATTCGCTATTTTCCTAATCTGCAAATCTGGAAAATCTGTCAAAACCGCCAAAGGTCCCGCAATACCTTTCTCGCTATTGAAAACCCTACCGCAGACAAAGATTTAATATTTGCTAAAGCAGAAATAGCTGGTATTTGCCAAGGTCATAAGTTTACTAAACCGGAAATTCTCGACAGCAACAATGCCCACAAAACCAAAATTCTGGAAGTCGCCAAAAATTATCACTGCTTCCACTTTTCCGGTCATGCAGAATATAATTTTACTAACCCCCTAGAATCTTACCTGATGCTATCAGTAAATCATCAAGAAAATCATCAAGAAAACCTAACTCTCAGCAACCTGTTGGCCGACCTGCATATTCCTGACACTGATCTAGTTACACTGTCCGCCTGCTGTACAGGTGTAATTGATGCCTTTCAACCCACAGACGAGTGTTTAGGGATTGCCACTGGATTCCTGCTGGCCGGAGCAAAAGCCGTTGTCAGCAGTCTGTGGAAAGTAAACTCTGTTGCTACTGCTTTTCTCCTGGATGAATTTTATCGCCAGCTAAAACAAACCCCGAATGATAAAGCAATTGCCTTGCAAAAGGCCCAAAATTGGCTACGGACTTGTAGAGGAGCTGAATTAAGAGAACGGGCAAATGAATGGAATCTGCCAAAATTCATAGATAAAATAACCATAGACTCAGCTGTCCATTCATATTCACTGAAAGATATTCCCTTTGAAAACCCCTATTATTGGGCCCCATTTATTCTAACAGGATGTTAAGCCATGAATGATCAACAAAACCAGCAAACTGATCAGCGAGAAAATTTGATTTGTCAAGCGTTTAAAGAACTCTTAACAAATCCTCCACTAGAACTCTCTTATAGTCTTGGTAAACAAGGTTTTTTAGAGATTGCTAATTTCTTAATAAATGTCCCAGTAGCAGATAAGTTAAATGTTTCTCCAATGGTTGAACATATTGGTTCCTATTTATATCAACCTGGTCATGAAGTTTTAAAAGAGTTTTACTTACGAACTTATCAACAGATTAATCCAGAAGACATACAAATTATTGTGAAAAAAATTGGTGATCCTGATGATGAAGCAGATAATACATCTATTACCAAAAGACTCGATAACGAAGGCCGTGATATTTTAGAATACCTGCAAAAATGGGCAACTGAGATAAAAGGAAATGAAGAGCAATCCAGAGTAAACGAAGATGACAACCAACCACCAACAGCCTAAAATTCTGTGTCCCACCTTCCATTTGTATCATTATGTCTTGCGAAATAGTCTGAATGATTCTGATCAGAAATTAGTAGATCGCCGGAAATTTTTTATTGATAATTTGCAGCAATTAACTCAACATCTGACGAGTAAAGATAGTAAAAATGCCACTGATTTCATCAAACTAATACCCCCAGAGAAAGAAATTTCCCCGTCAGGCAGTTTGCTCGATTTGACGGGGAACAATATCCCGGATAACTGCAAAAAACCAGATAGCGATCGCTTATATTTAGAAACCGGCATTATTACTAGTCGCCTGGCATTACGTCGCTTAAATGATACCTATTTACTACGGTTTACTAGCTATATTCCATCAGCCAAAGGGATACAAAACCTAGAAACCTTTGCTAATCTTAGTCAACATCTTTGTAATTTACCAATTGAACTAGGACAAACAGCTATTCTTGCCGGAATTTTACCAAAAAATGATTATCAAGGCAAAGAAAGTCAGGATATTGCCGCTGAATGTTTAAGTCACTATTGTGGAGAAAAACCAGAAATAATAAAACGTCATTTAATTGCCGGTAACTTTCTAGGCAGTCCTTTCTATATCTATTCCAAAACAGTGGCGGGCGAAGTATTAACAACCTCTAATAAAACAGTTAATATATTTCCCCTACAATCCACCCATCTCATGGGAGTGATTCTTTACGAAGGGACTGAAACCGAGGCAAAAGCCAATAAATTTTATAATATTCTGCAAGATATGCTCCTAAGTTATCATAAAATCAACTTTTTCTACTACCAAAGTCTTGCCCTCAAACAGCTAATTAGCCAACAATACAAAGAGATAGAACAACTCACTAAAGACTATGCAAACACCAACTGGAATAAAGAATCACTCAAACAACTACCTCGCCAGTCCTTAGAATTTTATCAAAAACTCTCTTTCCTAGCTGACCAAGAGAAAACTATACGGGTAAATTTATACAACTATCGAGAATGTCTGAAACAAATTGCAGACCATACAGGCGATCAATTATCAGGATTTTTTGTTGAGTTCATCAACGATGCAGAATATTATTTAAAGCAAATTGAAACAACTATTGGATTTATGAGTCCCGGTCTGCAACTTTATGACAAACTAATGTTGAGTGTACAAACACAAGTGAGTATTGATAACGAAGCCATCCAACAGCAACAGAGCGACCAACAACAAAAATTAGGACAATTGCTCACAGGCTGTTCTACAGCGATCGCAATCGGCCAAATTATTACACCTGCTATTACTGGGTCCGTTTCTTATTACTGGATTGATAAAGATCCATCACAACCACCCTCGTTGACTAGCTTATGGGTGGGGGGAATTTTGACAATTCTTTTCAGCGTATTATCTGGTGTGTTAGTTAGTCGCTGGGTTTATCGTTGGTTTACCAAAAATAAATAGCCCGCTCTCAAGCAGTTAATCCCCACCTCCGTCATAAACATCAATTTCTCAACTAAACAAAAAAATAAGGCTACCAATATTTGGTAGCCGGGAGGACTGGTCGATCATCAGAATCAAAAAAAATTTTCAAAAGTTGCTCATAAAAAAGCGATAAAAAGGCGTTTATGCCTGACCAATAGATTGATCATCCAGTTGTAAATTATCAGGATCAACATAATGACAAACAGCATCATCTACACATATCAAAGCCCAACCTGAATGATCAATACTCATCAATTTATAATCGGCTGGCTGAATAAAGAAACCTTTATGATTACGGGTTTCTGGTTTGATATTAACGTGGTTTTCTGTATTATTCATGGCTTTAAAACTCAAACTGCCTAATAACTACTGAATCATCAGTAGTGGAAAGATAGGGCAGAAATTATATCTTTCCAAAACTTTTATAAGAAAGAACCTTGACGAATATTCGGCAAGACAAGCAATATATTATTCCTATCTTTCTGTGTCATGAACAGGTGCAATAGGATAAAAAAAGAATGAGTAAAAATACACAGAAATCTTTGATATGAGATATTCTGAGTGTGTGTAAATATTAGCACTTATCATGTTTTTTTTCATCTTTGAAATGTATAAGAAATTATTAAATTTTATGAATAAGTTTTTATAAGTATAAATAACTAGGTAATAATGATTAATTAATATCAAAAACTTATGAATTGCGAGAGAAAAAATTTTTTTCCTAATAGATGATTTATCTAAAATATAAATTACAACTAATACTTGCCAAAGATAAAAATTTATGTTACGGTGATAAACCGTTGGGACGCATAGCTCAGTTGGTTAGAGCACTACCTTGACATGGTAGGGGTCACAGGTTCGAGTCCTGTTGTGTCCATTGAAAATACTAGTTTTGATAGTTTAACTTTTGGTCAAATTATCAAAAATGGTCAATAAAACTGGTCAAGTACAATTTAATATTCAGAATACTTTAGGGAGGTTAAGACTAAGGTTTACTATTGATGGCCATAGATACCAATTTTGTGTAGGCATTGCTGACACTAAAGCTAATAGAGTTAAAGTCAAAGACATTTGTCTATTAATAGAGAGTGATATTGAGCTAGGTAATTTTGATAAATCACTGAGTAAATATAAATTAAATAAAAAGACTGGGAAAACGCTACATGATATTTCTCTCAGTGAATTATTTGATAAGTGGTTTAACAGCATAAAAACTCAAGTTGACCCTAATACTATTAGAAAACACGGCTATGTCAAAACTGAATTATTAACACTGGTAGGAGATAAACAGCTAAGGCAATTTAACAAACATGATGTTAATCAATTTATTGATTCTCAGAATGCTAAAGGTATTAAACCATATACGGTTAAGAGAAAATTATTAACCCTTAGTAGTCTGTTTGATTTTGCTAAGGATAGGCAGTTAATTAGTGAAAATTTATTTGCTGATACTGCCAAGAAAATTAAATGCAAACCTCACCAAATCACTACTAAACCTTTCACCAGTGATGAAGTAAATTTAATACTTAGGGAGTGTGAACATAACCCAAAATACCAACCTTTCAGACTGTTTATCAAATTTCTGTTTGACACTGGTACAAGAACTAGTGAAGCTATCGGATTAAGGTTTAGTGACCTGTCTGATGATTGTGTTTACGCAACGATTAGGGAGCAATTAACCCAAGGTGTAAGGAAAACTACTAAGACGGGTAAAATTAGGACTTTTAAACTACCTGATACCCTTACCAGTGAACTACTACAGCTTAAACTATCATTAACTATTGTTGATAAAGACACTTTGGTATTTACTCACAATAATCACTCAATCAATAATCATAATTTTAGGGTGAGAATCTGGAAAACATTATTAAATAATTTAGGTATTGAATATCGCAAGTTTTACTCGACTAGACATACTTTCATAAGTCATCAATTAGCCAAGGGAGTTAACCCGGTAGTAATAGCAAAAATAACTGGTCATGATACTAAAGTTTTATTTGAACATTACGCAAGTGATGTTACTGACATCCCTAGTATTAACAGCACTTTTGACACTGAAGGGAAAATGTAAAAATGATGATTAACTTTAAAAATTTTTACCCGGTAGGTTATGTTTAAAACTTACTAACCGGATCAGTCTTTACTAACTACCTGTATTTTAAAATTGCTTATAAGAAATTGTTTATAACAAATTGCTTAAAGCGAAAAATAAAACACTTGCCTAGTAAAGGTTACAGCTTAAAACTCAAAAAGGATAGCTGATAAGACTATCCCTAAAACATTCAAAGCAATTGATAAAAACATGATACCACTAAACCAGCAAAAAACAACTGTTAAACGTTCTCACAGTGACTTTAACGAATCCGTTTCACTATTACTAAGTGAGATTAACGACATGGGCAACGCCTATTTAGACTTAACCAAAATTGCTGATAATACTTTAACTAGCAAAGCTGAATCGTTCTTACTCAGTGAACTAAACAGACTTAGCAGTCAACTACGATTCAAGACTGAAAACATTGATTCAAACTTAACCATAGTTAAGCCAGATTAGAAAAATAATTACACTGAAAGGGAAAGTAACATTAATTTAATAAAATTACTTTCCTTTTTTTCTTACCAGGGAAGTAGTAAAAAAAATAGTAAAATCATTATTTTTAACTTTTTACAATTGCTAGAATTATTGCCAGTGTTAATGTGTAGCGTCAAGGGTGGTGAGACTATTACAAACTAGATTAAACTGTAACCTTGCTATTGCGTTGAGTGTAAATAGTGATCCGTTTTGCTAGTTGAGAATAACTAAATTTTCCCTAATAGTTATTTTTTCTCAGTGTACTCTAGCGATTACTAGGCAATAGTTCTAAAGACTCAAGGCAAGTTTACAATAACAGTATTTGTATAAAAACCACGGCTAAACTTTTCAATAATTATTGACGTAATAAAAAAATAGATGTAACATCCGGTTAAGCAGTAAAAATTTATTGCAAAAAATTTAAGGTTAGTACCTGGCAGTACCAACCCCTAAAATTGCTTTATTTGAAAAGTAAGTATTTTTAATTTAGCAGTTATGATCTCGATTTGTCTAGTATCGCTGGTCAAATAATAACGGTCACTTGCCAGGTATTGCCTTTTGTCAACAACTACAACACAAGAGGTAATAATAATTATGGTAACAAATACCAAAACTAATGTCAAGACAAATGTCAAATCTAATAGGACTAAATACGATTGGGACTATTTGCCCCATGTTCATTTATTAGAACGTAACAAACCAAATAACGGTAAGTGGAAATGTCCTAACTGTGGCGGTAATGATTTTGATTTTAATAAGGATGGTAGCGGGTTTACTTGTTACAGCGGTTGTCAAGACAGCGTTAAAGTCAATGAAGCATTTAAAAAATTAGCGGGTTTATGGGTAGAAAATGATAATAATTCCTTTACCAGTGTCTCTAATAAACCAGCTGTAACGATTGAATCCAAACCACTACTAAAGGTTAAATCAGCTAGACCAAGGGATTATCAAGAATATCACCTTAGACATGATGTATTAGATAGTGATGGTCAAGTGATATGGGTTGCTAGGTACGAGAATCACGTCAAATTAAAGGGTCATCAATACTTTTTACATCCTGATGGTACTCAGTCTAAAAGCGATATAACCACGTTAGCCGGCGGTAGTGACAAAATATTGCCTTTTACCTATTTACACGGCGGATTCAAACATTTAATTGATGTTGAGAATCCTTTTAAATTATTGATTGTAGAAGGGGAATTAACAGCGGTAGCTTGTGATAGGAAGTTAGGAAAACATATATTAGCGATAGCTCCCTATAACGGGTCTAACAAGAATCTAATACCATCACTGGTAGAACAATTAAAATTAATTACCAACCTTAAAGAAATTGTCCTTAGTCCTGATTTTGACAAGAAAGGTTTTGAGTATATGTTTGCACTGAGTAAAGAATTAAAAAAAGCTGGTTATGATGTAGAGTGGTTATTCCCCTATTCAAACCATCCTGATTGGAATAACGTCTCTAAGTCATCTAGTGAAGGTGTTGACATGACAGATTATCTTGAACAATACAAGAATTTATCAGCTGAACAAATTATTAATCAGATTAGAGTAATATCTGATGATGAATTAGAGAGAATGTTAACAGGTAAAACTGTTACAGCGTCTAATGCTAAAACTACTAGCACTGGTAATATTAACCTTGATAGCTGGACAGAAAACGTTAAAGAAATAATACTGCAATCACAAGCTAGTGATAATTATTTAGTAGAAGGTTTATTTACACTAGGAAAATCTATTTTAATTGGTGCTAAAGCTGGTCTAGGCAAGTCAACAATGATGACTCAATTATCAATATCAATAGCTTTAGGACTGCCTTTTATGGGTAGGAAAGTTAATCAAGGTAAAGTTATTTATTGTACTTCTGATGAAGACTTCACAACGACTACAGATAGGCTGGTTACTCAAGGTATATTGCAAAATGAAGACGATTTTTATAATAATTTTATTTTGCTTGGTAGGAATAAAGACACTGGGAAAAATTGGTCTGTTGATAACTTGGAAGTATTGAGAGAATTTTTCAAAGTACATCAGCCTACAGTGTTTATTTTAGACAGTTTGACTACTGCTATCGCTTCGCCCGCTGGTATTGACGTTAATAAACCTGAGATAGCTGATGCAATAGAAAAAATCATCAATTTATGTCGTGAATCTGGTGTTACTTTCCTACTGCTACATCACTTAAGAAAAGACAGCGATAATGATGATAATTGCTACGCTGGCAACCATCAAATACCTGCTAGGTTTGATGCTACATGGAAACTTGAGCGGGTTACTGGCAATGATGACGCTAGGGTATTCAAGTCAACTAAGGACCGTGATAGACAGTGTACTAAATACGATTTAGACTTTAATCCTGATACCCGTAGCTTTAGCATTGATGATTCAACAGAAGACGACCTACTAACTGCAATTATTCCTACTGAACCTGATGACAATATTCTCACTGAAAAAGAAAAAATGATTTTAGACCTACTAGCCAAAGGTCAACAATTAACGGTCAAGGAAATAATGAAAGTAATTGGACTAGCAGAAAAGACTACTTATAGACAACTGACTAAGCTAGTTGACCAAAATGTAATTGTCAAAGTAAATGACATTAACCCGGAAACTAAAAGGAAAATAACCAAGTATTCCCTAAGTGACAATTCCAATAATGACAATTACAAAACAGAATCTAGTCACAGCAAGGGTTGTGGAGTTGTCACTATAAATGACAATTCCAGCTATAACAATGACAACTCTAAAAGTGACAATGACAATTACAATTTAGTCCAGTCAGAAGACACTATTAATGTCCAAAGTGAAGTTATAGACAATTGTCCTACCAGTGATAAACAAGATATTGTGGACACTGAAAAGGAAAGTAAACAGGACACTATTGCTCATGATGGCAAGGTATTTAAGACAGGTGACTGCTACTGGACAACTAAAGCCAAAATACTATTGGTGAAAATTGCAAGGTTTACTAAGGACCGTGAAGGTGTTATGGGTATAGGACCACGCTGTGAGATTAATAAAGCTACGGGTGAAATAATACCTATTGTTGATAGTGAATATGGAGTATGCCTAGATGGCGACGTTTACCCTTATGAAGGGTGATAGCTTAAGTTATTGAGTAAGTATTGAATAACTGCTTAAGGGATGGTGAAAATTATCCCTTTTTTCAGTGTCTATAATTCTTAATTTTCCCTTGTAAAGTATGTAAAGTTTACACAGTTTACAAAGTCGTAAAGTCTGACAAGTTTGTAAAGCTAAGTATGTAAAGCGTAAAGTCTAACCGACGTTGACTATACAAGGGTTATAGAAACTGACTACTATGTCGGAGCGTAAAGTTTGTAAACCGGATCAATAGTGTAAAGTTTGTAAAGTCGACTTTGTAAAGCGTAAATAACGGTTAAAACGTCAAAACCTATACAGGGTAAGGGTTTTAAGTGTTGCGATCGCACATATATTTTATGTAAAGTATGTAAAGTGAAAAAACTTGTAAAGATTATTAAGCGGGACAATATATTTTTACTTTTTACCAGTGAAAAGATATGACCAACTTAACAAAATGATGGCCCAAGTTAATGCTATAAACTGTTAACTTTTGTTAATCGGTCAAGTAATTTGGTCAAGTAATATATAGTTAAACTATCAAGACTAGATTTATCAGACATAATAACGGTAAACCCTGACAATTGACATGGTAGGGGTCACAGGTTCGAGTCCTGTTGTGTCCATTTCCTTAATATTCAATTTTAGAAATATGGCGAGACTTTTTAGTCTTTAGGTTTAATACAAAAAAATAATCCTGGAGACTGAATATCCCCAGGATTTAATATTTTTTAGTTAAATATAACAATTAACTATTTTCAGCAGTTGCTAACTCATTAGAAGCACTACCACGACGACGAGTCAGAGAATTGAATAATAATTGACCAATAGCTTTAATCAAATTACCTTCTAACTCGTTAAACATTCTCATATTCATGCCAAAAGCATCATTAGCTTCCTGCACAATCTGATCTGCCATTGCCTGATCAATTGGTAAATCATTCATGGCTTGCCGATATTTATTTTTAAATTCTTTCTCATCACTAATATCAGCAAACTCATAAAAAGCTGTGCCTTCCCCATCACTTAGATTCATCGCCCGTTGAGCAATGCCTTTGAGAACTTGCCCACCAGATAAATCACCTAAATAGCGGGTATAGGAATGAGCGACTAATAATTCTGGTTGAGTCGCAGAAACCTGGCGAATCCGATCAACATAGGCTTGACCTGCTACAGAAGGAGACGCTTCCTCCCGCCAATTAGTACCCCAATAGAAGTTTAAATCTTTTTCTAAGCTCTCTTTGCGATTTAACTCAGGAAAATAAATTTGGGAAAGTACCGGATGATTTTTATGTTTTTCCATTTCTTCTTCTATTGTGCCATAGACAAAATAGAGATTTTTTACTAAACTGCTGTAAGCATTTTTATCAACCACACCTTTTAAAAAGCATTTGACAAAACCAACGTTCTCGGCCATGGTGTGAGACTTTTTGGTTCCCTCACGCAATTGAGTTGCTAAATTAACGCTCATTGTATATTTTTTCCTTTTCAAAACAAAATTAATTAAGATACGACGACGCAATTTCTCCAGCTAATCAAAGAACTGTAAGATAACTGCCAAATCGCCTAATATACCAGGTTAACGCAAATACAATGTAAATTTTGTTAAGAATCATTAACGATTACCGAACCTGCGACTGACTATAAAATTTTTTATTATTTAAATTATCTATGGAAAAATTTATGGTAATTTATACTCACATTAAAATTTTTTGCATAGAATAAATTTAGACTGATTTATCAAAGTTTTATAACAATTCCCAATGTTCACTAGATCAAAGGGGGTTCTCCAAAATTTCCAATAGTTTTAGACAATTTTAGAAAATAGAGGTTATTAAGTACAGTGGATCAATACCGTGAAAATGTCAGCAGACAATATGATCCAGTGGAGATTGCCAAGCATTATCGTCTACGTCCTTGGAAATCCATTTGGCGGGGGCTTACGATTTTTTGGTTTTTTTCTGGTTTTATTTTAGGTTTATTCTTAGACAAGTGGCTAGGCGTAGAGAACAAAAATCAAAGAGCACCTCAATTGCGACGGATTTTAACTCGTTTAGGACCGACTTTTATTAAGGTTGGGCAGTCTTTATCGACCCGTCCCGATTTAGTCAGGAAGGATTATTTAGAGGAATTAATTAAGTTACAAGATCAATTGCCGGCTTTTGATCAGGATTTGGCGATCGCAGTGATGCGAAAAGAATTGGGGCAAGAGATAGATGATATTTTTAGTGAGATTACGCCTCAACCAATTGCCGCAGCCAGTTTAGGGCAGGTTTATAAAGCCCGTTTACATAATGGGCAGGAAGTAGCAGTCAAGGTACAACGCCCCCATTTATTACCGATTCTTAGTTTAGATTTATATTTGATGCGGTGGGCTTCCGCTTGGATGGCTCCGATTTTACCCTTGAATATTGGTCATAATTTGACGGTAATTTTAGATGAATTTGGCGTGAAATTATTTGAGGAAATTGACTATATTAATGAGGGGCGTAACGCTGAGAAATTTGCGGCTAATTTCATTGATGATCCGACGGTGAAAGTGCCAATAGTCTATTGGGAATATAGTTCTCAGCACGTTTTAACCTTGGAATGGATTAATGGTTTTAAATTAACTGATACGGAAAGTGTGATGGCGGCTGGTTTAGATTTAGATGAGCTAATTCGAGTCGGTGTTGTGGGTGGTTTACGACAGTTATTAGAGTTTGGTTTTTTCCATGCTGATCCGCACCCTGGGAATTTATTTGCCTTAGCTGATGGGCGAATGGCTTATATTGATTTTGGTATGATGGATCAGTTACAAGAACATACCAAGGAAACTTTAGTTGATGCAGTTGTACACCTAATTAATAAGGATTATACAGAATTAGCGAGGGATTTTGTTAAGTTAGGTTTTCTCACGCCAGATACTGATATTACGCCGATTGTGCCGGCTTTAGAAGCAGTGTGGGGTAATGTATTCGGGGAAAGTGTGCGGGATTTTAATTTTAGAACGATTACTGATAAATTTTCAGAGTTGGTTTATGATTATCCTTTCAGAGTACCGGCACAGTTTGCTTTGATTATTCGTTCTTTGGTGACAGAAGAGGGTTTGGCTTTATGTTTAAATCCTGATTTTAAAATAGTTGATGTGGCTTATCCCTACATTGCTAAACGTTTATTACAGGGAGAATCACCGGAGTTACGTCGCCGTTTAATAGAGGTTTTATTTAAAGATAATAAGTTTCAGTGGCAACGTTTAGAAAATCTGATTGCGATCGCCCAAACAGATGGCAACTTTGATTTAATTCCCACTGCTCAATTAGGCTTACAATTTTTGATGAGTCAGGAAGGGGAATATTTGAGGAAGCAATTAATTTTAGCTTTAGTAGAAGATGATCGTTTACATACGGAGGAAGTGGCTCGTCTATGGGAGTTGATTCAAGATGACTTACATCCTAGTCGCTTACTAAATGCGGCTTGGAGTGCGATCGCTGAATTTTCAACCGCTAGAATGTCAAATCTTTTACCGTCAGTCGGTTCTTTAACTAATATCAATCGTTTCAATAATTGAAAATCTAGTGATAATTGATTTATAATTTGTAGGAAAGTTAAGGACTATTCCTACAATTTTTTTTATTTTAAATAAATTACATAAATTTTATGAAATATTCCACCTCAATTTTTTCCACGGTTTGCGGTCTTTTATTATTATGTACTGCTTATCCAGTCGTCGCCGAAAATCCCCAGCGGATTGATAATATTAATAATTTAGCGATCGCACAACCTGATATTTTAGAAAATTTAACGAAAGCTCAAATTATTTATTTAGGGGAACAACATGATCGCCTAGCGGATCATCTGGCTCAATTAGAAATTATTAAACATTTACACAAAAATTCACAACAAACAGGCGGCAAAATAGCGATCGCCCTGGAAATGTTCCAGAAGCCCTATCAGCAAGTGATTAATGATTATTTAGTCGGGAAAATTAGTGAAACTGAACTAATGGCAAAAACTGAATATGAAACTCGTTGGGGTTACGATTGGGAATATTATGCCCCGATTTTACGTTATGCCAAAAAATTTCAAATACCAGTAATTGCCCTGAATGTACCGACAGAAATCACCCGCAAAGTTTCCCGCTCTGGTTTAGATAGTTTGACTGAAGCAGAAAAACAAATTATTCCACCCGTTACTGAGATAAAAACCGATAATGAAAAATATCGTCAAATATTATTAGAAGTTTATAAAAAACACGCCGAAAATGAGCAGGGTCATAGTGCCAATTTCCAACGTTTTGTTTTAGCTCAACTTCTCTGGGATGAAACTATGGCAGAGGCGATCGCCCAATTTCATGCGAAAAATTCAGATCATCAAATAGTTGTATTAGCGGGAGCCGGTCATATTATTTATAATCATGGTATTCCTGATCGGGTGCAACGTCGTTTAGGTGAAGATGTCAAACAAAAATCAGTATTATTCCAGCCGGTTAATGATCAGTCATTAATTAACGATAAAAAAATTGCTGATTATATTTGGTGGGTAGATGAAATTAATGCAAACTAAAACTTTTCTAAAACCTTCAAAACTTCTGCCGGTAATAATTTATCCTTAAACCAAATAATTGGCACAGGAATATCCTTAATATTCACCCCCGCTTTATCTAAATTCAGTTTCTCAGATATAGCTAATATCAGGCGATCGCACTGAGATTTTCTCACTTGAGCAAACTTTTTCTGTAAATATTCCGGTCGCCAATAGCCTACTATTTCTAATAAAACACTTTTACCATCAGGATGCACCAAACGAAAATCAGGAATCATCACACTACCGGGAATCGGAATTAAATCCACCTCCCTTTCTAATTGCCAAACAGTTTGCCCATTACTCACTAACTTTTCCCAACGTTCAGCAAAAGCCGCTTCCAACATACTATCATAGGGCTTACCCGGTGGATAATGACTAACTAAATCACAATCATCCGTTAACGTAAATTTACCAGTTTTTCTCGTGCCGGTATATTGATCTTTTCGTTGCAAAGTTGCCTGTAAACTCCATTTAGTTACGTGGAGAAGGGCTGGTAACATTTTGGCGATCGCTAAACCATAACGGGTACTCGGTTTAAATAAACTAAAAGGACCATCTATCGTTAAAGTAAAACCATGTTCGGCATCGCCTTCAATGTAAGTCATCAATTGAAATAATTTGAGATAACGAAATAATAATTTATATTCTCCCGGATCATTGCGATAGGCATTAATTTTAATCTCACTCGCCTGATAGAAAATCCCCTGCACTTGCGATAAATTATAACGATGAATTAAAGCCTCCGGCGTAGGAGCTTGAAACTCTGTGAAAATACGGTTTTCCTGCAAATCAGCATATAAACCCTGTTGTAAATCACTTGGTAAAACCGTTGTATTTAAACTTTGACTCAATTCTGCCGCTAACTTTTCTAAAACTAAGATCGTTGATTCTTCACTGGGAATATATTGAGAAGCGATCGCCCAAACTTTTTCCCGCAATTCCATGGGTGGCAAGGGGCTGACTATATCAAAAGTAGCAAAACTATTCCGTAATAGATGAGCTAATCCCCGCTGTAAACGATAATCAGGACTATCCCCGACAAATTCCTGTAACCGCTGATCTAATTCCCCTTGGGTTTTACCTACCCCTTGCTGAAAACAATTAATCAGGGCGATCGCCAAAGTTAAATTCTGCTGATTCAATAATAACTTTTGGGGAATAATCGTTTCACCATTTTGTCGATGGGATAATAACTCAGTAGGTAACATGAGAATTTAAATGATAATTATCTATAACTAAACTATTGGAATCAAGTTGTATAACGGCAATTTAATCTACAGTCTTGATAAAAATAGCTATCTAAACAAAATATCATCTATGTTACAATTTAAAACCATTGTTTCACCAAATTAAATGTCAATATGTATAATTTAGCATCTCCTCCCTACTTTTTATTAATAGTCAGTTTATTAGCTAGTTTACTTTCCGGTATCGCCTATACAAAATCCTTACAAAGATTAGTCACAGAATTAAGAGCAAATCAATCCGTTGCTATTATTAATGAAATGCGTGGTCTCACCCTCAAGTTACCCTATATTGGGATTGCCAGTGGTGCTGGTTTATTCCTTGCTTCCTGCTTAGGTATCTTTGGTTTTAAACCGGCGATCGCCTGTGGTTTTTCCCTTCCCCTCACTATTATTACCGCAGTCGTTGTTTGGTTACAATTTAGTAAAATTCTTAATAGAATTGAAAAGAATCAAAAAAACTAAAAGAAAAAGACTAAGAGTCAATTCTTAGTCTTTTTCAATGAGAATTTAGATAAAATTTAAATGCTAGATTCTGACGGTGAAATCACCAGCTGTTACGTCTGGACTATCTCCTAATACTGCAAATAGACTACCAGAACCTAATCCTGATGCAGGACCGTTTTCATTATAGAAAAGACGACCCGTAGCCTTATTATAAATTATCAAAGATTGTGAACGAGGTACTACAATTTGTTCTTCAGGATCTTGTACATCTAGAATCTCAAATGACACCAAGGCTGTACTAGAGCCAGCCAATTGTTGAAAACTTCTAGAGTCTAGTAAAATTTTATCTGATCCGGTTGCAAAATCAACTATTGTATCAAGACCAAAATCTGCTTCATTAAACGCTACATTATTATTAAAGATGAATATATCTTTACTTCCCCCACCGATCAAAGTGTCGTTACCAGCACCACCATTCAGGCGATCACGACCTAAATTTCCTAATAAGGAATCATTACCAGCTCCACCTGAGAGAAAATCATTACCATCTAAACCCTGTAATGTATCATTACCACTACCGCCTTTTAGGTTATCACTACCCTGACCACCTCTCAATATATCGCTACCATCACCGCCATTTAATTGATCATTTCCTAAATTACCGAATAATGTATCATTACCGAGTCCACCGTTCAGGGTATCATTACCACCACCACCAGATAGGCTATCGTCACCAGGATTGCCTGCCCAGCGATCATTTGCAGAATCAAATAAGACTTGAGTATTCATGACTATCTGACCACGAATTTCTCCTGTTGGATTATTTGTTGTGTCAGCTTGAATATAAAAATTACCTTGCAAAGCTGGGGACAGATTTTGAGCAGAAAGAGAATACGTACTATCAAAAGTGCCGGATAACTTATTTTCACTAGGCACAATATTAAAAACACCACCGGGTACTACAGGTCCACTAATTCCTGGTTCACCATTACCAATAAAAATTTCTCCGTTAGGAAAAGTGGCACTGACCACTAATGGACTACTCAAACTGTTATATTTACCATTACTAACAGTTAAAGTTGTATTTCTACCATTAGATGTTAATTCTGCTGCAAATTCACCATTAGCTCCTGTCAGCACAGGTGGACTTACCTGTACTCCATTCATTACCGAATTATCAGTAGTTCCTATTGCATTGATAATTGCCATATTCTTCCTCTTGTTTGTTTATTTCAATAGTTTTTTATGTGAACTTTTGCCCATAAAAATTGGACTAAATATTTATTTGCCGAAACAAATACAGGTTAATGGCCAATATTCATCTAATTGATTAACCATTTATGAACATAGGACTCATTTAATAGTGAATTATGTTCCAGAAAATTCCTTGATATTTAATAGCACAAATTAGATGATAATTGCATATTGCATTGAATTATTATCAATTCACCTTTTATTAGAGTCTATAACCCTATGATTGAATAACAGTCTCCGCTGAATGGCTGTTTATTTATATGGTCAATCATCTATTGAATAATTAAGTGAAAGACTTATAATTGCTTTAGCTTACTGTGATTACAATTTTATTGCTAGTTTACCCAGTAAATCAAAAAAAGTATCACAGCTATTTGAATTTCCTAATTGTTTTCTTAATATCAACGAGTTTCAGCTTTTTTTAATTGTTCAGAGGCTATTGCCTGATTTAATACTTTTAGGGCCTCAGCATATTGGGGATCGTCAATTGTACCGATTTTACTGCGGTCTTTGCGTAGATATTCTTTTTGCTCATCGGTGAGATTAATTTCTACATCTGGCTTAATACCTTCATGGTTAATATCACGGCCACTAGGAGTAAAATACTTAGCGATTGTGACTGCTAAACCGGAATTTTCTCCTACTTGACGAACTGATTGCACTAAACCTTTACCAAAGGTTTTTGTTCCTACTAATACAGCTCTTTTATTATCCTGTAAGGCTCCTGAAAGAATCTCACTGGCACTAGCAGAACCACCATCGACTAAGATGACTAAGGGTTTATCTGTGAGAGCTTGACTGCTGGCTTTTTGCCGATCTGTTACTCCGACACGGTTCACTGTGGAAACAATATCGCCTTTGTTTAACCACATTTTGGCAATATCAATACTGGCATATAATAAACCACCGGGATTAGAACGCATATCCAGAATATAGCCTACGACCTTGTCGCTCTGTAGTTTATTAATAGCATCCCGCATTTCCGAGGAGGCATTAGCACTAAATTGATTGAGGCGTATATAACCTATTTTGCCACTGGTAGAGGATTCTACGGAAAATTTTACGGGGTGTATTTCTATTTTGGCTCGTTTTAGGTCAAAGTCTAATTCTTTATTGCCGCGCTGTAACGTTAATTTGACACTGCTACCGACAGGACCCCGAATTAATTTAACAGCATCATTTAAATCCATTCCTTCTGTACTTTTACCATTGATTTTTAATAGTAAATCCTGGGGCTGAATACCTGCTTCAAAAGCCGGCGTATCTTCAATGGGAGCAATTACAATTAATTTTTTAGTTTTTTCATCTTGACTTAATTGAATACCAACCCCTGTTAATTCACCAGAAGTATCAATTTGCATATTCTTAAATTCTTCTGGCTCCATGAAACGGGTATAAGGATCGTCTAGTTTACCTAGCATTTCTTTAATTGCGTCATAGGCCTGTTGATTGCCTGTATAATTGCGATTCAAATATTCTTTGCGGATCGCTTGCCAATCAACTTGGTTAAAAGTGCCATCTACGTAGGTTTTATCAATAATTTGCCAGACTTCATCAATCAAATTTTTTTGATTATTATCACTGAGGGATGCCTGACCAGTTAAATGAATACCAGCACCCACAACAGCTACGCTAGTTAACATAATTGCTGTTGCTCCCAAAATTAATCCTCGCTTTACTTGTACCATGATTTTTACTTAATAGAAATTGAATAAATTTTTAGCTGATTGATACTACAATTATTACCCTTCTTAATTCCTATTAATAAAGCTAATTTTCAGAATTAAGTAATATTTATCGTTTAATTTGACTATTTGATCTTTAAACGGTTTCTGGCTCCACCCAACGGCCATCGGCTTTAATCAGATTAATTAATTCTGCTACACCGTCTTTTTCTGGTACTTTTTTGATTTCTTCCCGCCCTCGATACAAGGATATATATCCCGGTTGACGACCGACATAACCATAATCAGCATCAGCCATTTCGCCTGGTCCGTTGACAATACAGCCCATCACAGCAATATCTAAACCCGTCAAATGTTTGGTGGCTTCTCGCACTTGGTGTAATACTTCTTCTAAGTTGAAAAGGGTACGCCCGCAGGAAGGACAAGCGACGTATTCCACCATGGTTTTGCGTAATCCTAAGGCCTGGAGAATACTGTAACAAACAGGAATTTCTTTTTCTGGAGCTTCCGTCAAAGAAACCCGAATAGTATCGCCAATCCCTTCTGCTAATAAAGTACCAATGCCTGCTGTTGATTTAATCCGACCGTATTCTCCGTCACCAGCTTCTGTTACGCCCAAATGCAAGGGATAATCCATATTTAACTGCTCCATACGTTTGACCATGAGGCGATAGGCTGCTAACATGACTGGTACTCGTGAAGCCTTCATGGAAATAATTAAATTATGAAAATCTAAGGATTCGCAAATTTTAATAAACTCAATAGCTGATTCCACCATACCTTCCGGGGTGTCACCATAGGTAAATAACATTCTTTCTGCTAGGGAACCATGATTAACCCCGATGCGCATAGCTTTACCCTGATCTCTGAGGGAAATAACTAACGGTTCTAAGGTTTCTCTAATTTTCTCACCAATTTCATCAAATTCTGATTGAGTAAATTCTCCCCGATCATCTTTCGGTTTTTCAAATACGTATAAACCAGGGTTAATTCTTACTTTATCAACGTGCTTGGCTACTTCTAAGGCGATTCTCATGCCGTTATGGTGTACATCTGCCACTAAGGGAACTGCTTGATAGGTGGCAATTAATTTTTCTTTAATTTCCGCTAAGGCTTGGGCATGGGCCATACTAGGCACTGTTACCCGGACTATTTCGCAACCGACTTCATGTAAACGACGGATGGCAGAAACTGATCCTTCTATATCAAGGGTATCCTCATTAATCATTGATTGGACAACTACTGGATGATTACTGCCAATTATTACATTCCCGACGGCAACTGACCGGGTTTTTCGCCGATGAATAACAGTATCAAATTCTACGGGTTGAGATGTCGCTGGTTTTTCAATAGTTTGCATATTTTTCTAGTTAATGGGTCTTTTTAATTATTTTTTGATATTAAGCCAATATTTAAACATAGATTGTTCTATTTTAGGTGAATTTTCTGGGAGTGGTAAAAGATAATTTTGTCTGTTTGCTTCAGAGGAAGCCATGTTAGTATTATTTGATCTGTCATTTCCAGCAATTAACGAAACAAAAAAAGATGTCTGCACCACTAAAAACAGTTGTATTTTGTGATTTTGATGGGACAATTACCAGTGAAGAAAGTTTTGTGGCAATGTTAAAGTATTTTACCCCTGAGGTATCTGCTAGGGTAATGCCGGAGTTGTATAACTTACGGATGACTTTACGGCAGGGGGTGAGGGAAATGTTGCAATCAATACCGTCTAATCGTTATCAAGAAATTATTGATTTTTCTCGGACGAAGGGTATTAGACCAGGTTTTGGGGAGTTATTAGATTATTTAGACAGTGAGAATATTCCTTTTGTGGTAGTGTCAGGGGGATTAAGAATAATGGTGGAAACAGTTTTGGCTGAATGGCAACAACAGGTGAAAGATATTTATGCGGTAGATGTGAATACGGATGGGGAGTATTTCCAGGTATTTTCTCCCATGGAAGGGGAAACGGAATTAGTGGATAAGGTCAAGGTGATGCAGGGTTATGCACCGGTGAGAAAGATAGCGATTGGTGATTCGGTGACTGATTTGAATATGGGGATGCAGGCTGACCTAGTATTTGCTCGTGATCGCCTAGCTAAATATTTAACGGAAAGGGGTAAATCTTTTATTCCTTGGGAAAACTTTTTTGATGTTTTACAGGTATTAAAGTCAGCGGAGTTTTAGTGAAATATTATGTGGATTGGCAGATTATTCTGTGAAGATAAAGTTTGTTGATTATTAACAAATTTCAGGGAGGTTGTCAAGGCTATTAGTGGGGTAAAAGATTAAATCTTGTTGAATATTAGAGTATTACTCAGGAAAAGGTAAAGATTATTGAAGTTGCATAGACTTTTTACCTGATGAAAGTAGATAATATTATTGTTGGTGTGCATTAGTAGGTTTGTTTTGAATGAACATATACTTTGTTGTAACCAAAGATATTTAGTAACTATTTCCTGATTATGGAATAGTCCGTGGTATTTAGATTTAAATAGAATTATTGTTGCTGACTTTGTTAAATAGGGAAAAATTTATGGGAAATTTTAATGGTTGGATGTCTGAGAAAAGTGATGAATCTATAGTAAATTTGAGATTTCCTATAAATGATCTCGGTCATTTAAGTTACTCCAATAAAAGCGAAAATAAAGATAAAATAGATATACATAAACAACAAGACAATGGAGAAAAAACACAAGACAATGGAGAAAAAACACAAGACAATGGAGAAAAAACACAAGACAATGGAGAAAAAACACAAGACAATGGAGAAAAAACACAAGACAATAAATTTATGTTAGCTAAGGCTACGTCGTGTGAAGAAGGTATATTTAAGCTAGATATAGATAACAATACTAAACAAATAGTTACTATAGATATAAATAATATAGGTAAACACAAGTTAACTCAATATAATTTTCTGTTACCTATTCGTAGAAATGAAAAAGATTCAACAGGTAAGTCAGTACAATTACCTAAAAAAAGAGAGCTAGATTTATTCAAAAATGATCAATCATTAAAATTTGATGGCTTAAAAGACTACTTAAAAATTCCTCACAATGACAAATTCAACTTTAATAATCAAGATGATTTTACAATAGAAGTGTGGTTAAAAATTGACAGAGAACAGTTAGATAAAGAATTTGGAGACAATAGTATTATTGAAAAATGGTCATCTAACTTAGAAAATGGCTATCCTTTTGCTATTAGATATGAACAAGAAACAGGTAGAATATTAGCTCACCAATATAATGGAAAGGAGGATAAGAAATCATCTGTAGATTCATCGAAATACAAAGACAAAATAATAGTAGATGACGGGTTATTTCATCATATAGCTTTTGTAAAAAGTAATTATGAATTATTCCTTTATATAGATGGAATTCCTGTTGATAAATCTGTTAATAAACTTCATGACGTAAATCCTGCAAATATTAAAAATCAATATCCTTCTACCGCAAATGAATCAGCCTTATATATTGCTTGTCGTGGTAGAAGTAATGATTTAAAAACTGGTAAAAAAATAGGGAATCACTTTCGAGGTCAAATTGATGAAATCAGAATATGGAAAGTAGCTCTTTCTAAAGAGCAAATACAAGCAAAATCTTCAGATTTAAATTTTGATTTATCAGAAGAAGAGCATAAAAAAAATTTAGTAGGTTTTTGGGATTTTACTAATAAAAATATAAATAATAAAATGAATAATAATGATTATTCTGATAATAATAATGATTATTCTGAAGTTCATGGCGATCCTCAGTGGTCAACACAAACAAGGAGAAATCATTTTCCAGCAATCGATCATCAAGAAAAAGATTTCTGTACTGCTTATACTATAGCATCTGCTTTTGAATACAGCATCAGACGAGCTACAGGAAATGATTTTAGAATTTCTCGATCATTTATTCATCAAAATGCTAAATTTCTTAGTTCGATTGATAACAGTTCAGAAGATGATAGTTCAGGTGTTTCTATTAAAGCAGTATTAAAAGGAATGGAAATCTTTGGGATTTTAGATGAAAAATATTGGCAACCTAATAATCATAAATTGGATGATAATGCTAAAACAATTGCTTATATACTAGCTCAAAAATGTTTTCTTCGAGGATATTTAAACCTCTACCGTTCTGGCATGAGTGAAATTGACTTACTAAACCAGATTAAATTATTTATTTGTGCTGAATTTCCCATAATATTTGGTTTACCTTTAAGTGAAACTGTTGTCAATTTATCGAAAAATAGTGAAAAAGGTGATATACCATTCCAATTTTTTCATAAAAAAACAGGGCATACATTACTAGCAGTTGGCTATGATGATACTAAGGAAATTCATAGTTATCAAGAAATTTTATTAGATGATACTAAGATTGATAAATTTAGTATCGGTGAAAGCCAAAATAAAGATGATGTTGATAACAGAACAAATAGCCTCTTAAACAGAGTTTTATTCTACGACGTTAAAGACAAAAATAACAAAGTACCTCTGCGTAAACCTCATGATGATAATGATGAGGAAAAACCAGAGAGCGAATATCCTATAGCAAAATATATAACTATCAAATCCTATGGTGATGATGTTTTACGATTTTTCACTAAAGGTGCATTTAAAGTAAGAAATTCTTGGGGTTCTGCTTGGGGAGAACAAGGTTATGGCTGGTTGCCTTATGCTTATTTATTAACGGGATTAGCTACTGATTGGTATTGTATATTTAATCCTGAGTGGAATGAGATAGGGGGATGGGGAATTAATAATTCTACTATAACTTGTTACTGTGTCCTAGCAAAAGACGAGGTTTGTAAACATGGTAGAACAGGTTAAACTCAAACATAGAATTGATTTTAGATAAATTTTGTAATCTTCTCTTATTCAATATTTGCTATTTTTAACAGACCCGATCTTAATTGAAAAATAATTTAATTGGGATCGGCAAAACCAAATATCTTTGTAGAATTATTTTTTGATAACGACAGGAGAGTTTAGTTATATTACTTCAATAGTCACAAATACCCTGATTTAGTTCCTTATTTAGTTGTAAATAGTCATATAAAGCATTACAACCATGTTTTATTAGATTATTTATGGTAGGTTGAGTATCAAATTGTTTTTTAACCAATTCTTCCCAGTTCCATAATCTTACCGTATTATCAGCACTAGCAGAAACTAATAGATTATTATATTTACTAAATGATAAACTACTAACTGTTGCTAGGTGTGCTCTAATATTTTTTGATCTTAGCTCCTCAGACTGTTGAAAACTTATTTTTGTATTCAAGTCCCAAAATCTAATGACACCATCCTTACCACCAGAAACAATAAATAAGTCGTCCGGTGTAAAAACTAGAGAATTTATATATTTTTTTGTAGGTATTTCTAATACTAATTTTTTATCACGTAATCTCCAAATTTTAATTGTACCGTTAGAATCAGCAGATGCTAATAAATTGCCCTGATTATTAAATGTAATTTGTGAAATGTAATCATCACAAGTTTCAGAGTGCGTACTGAATTTTATTGGTTGTGATTGTGATTCTTGCCAATTCCATAACCAGATTTCACCTTTGAATGTTCCATATACAATCATATTTTCTCTTTGAGGGTAAAAATTAATAGTTGTTACTTGATTAGTTATATTTGTTTTACATTCAGTATTAGAAAGATGTACAAATTTTTTTGTATCCAATTCTATGACCTTTTTTTTCTTCTGAAGCGTATCTCTAATAATAATCTTTTCATCTTTACTAGCAGAAGCAATAAACTGATCGCTAGGACTGAAATTAAGATCATAAACAAGATCTTTATGATCTTTGTATTTATTAAGTATTTGTAATTTTCCTGATACTATTTGCCATAAAATAACTGTATTGTTTGCACTAGAAGCTACTAAATTAGCATTTACAGAATTACCAAACCTTAATATCCATATTAAATCATCATGATCACTGAATTTTTTTTGACATTTTTGTCCATGAATATGACATAAATTAATTATTTTATCTATGCCTCCAGTAACAAATTGCATACCATCAGGAGATACACTTAGTGCACTAATTCCATCTTTATGTAAATTTTTTATACGGTTACGTTCTCTGACACCATAAACTATCTTTGATAATTGTTCTAAATACTTAGAAGTAACTTGTCGATCATTAATCAATTTTAATTCTTGTAGAGCTTCAACACTTTTGATTAAAGATTCTAATTGTTGGTTGCCATCAAAAAATGTCTGAGCAGTAGCAACTAAGACTTTGACTTTTCCTTCTTGGGCTATTTGTAATTGGCGAGTTTGTCCTTTTAATATAAAAAGTACAGAAATGAATATTAATAAGCCTGAAATTAATACAATTAGGTTCTTTTGTTTTTGAACTTTGACTTTAGCTTTTTCTGACCGCACCTTTTCACTTTCTGCCTGTAACTGAGCCTCAATAGCATTTAACTCCCCAGCGATCGCCCGTGCTTTTTCTTCAGCAATCTCTAATAATTGCCGTTGTTTTTCCTCCTTCTCCTGTTTTTCCTGGTCCCGACGTTGCATACTTAAATCAAAAAACGTCTGTTGGATAGATGATAATTGCGGTTGATACGTGGTAATCCATTCTGCTACTGTTCCTAACCAGGCTCCCGTTAATAACGCATCAGTCGAACGTTTATATTTAGTTAACCAGTCCTGACAATCATTTTGAAATTTGCGTTTTAGTCGTAAATTGTGGCGATCGCTCTCAATCCAAGACTTTAATAAATCCCATTTTTCAAATAAGGACTCATGGGCTAGATCAATATATACTTGATATTCACCGGCTGCGTCCTTCCGCTCAGTCACCGCAATTAAGCGATGTTTGGTTAAATCGTCAATAATTTTTGGTAATTGGGGATGCTCATTTACTAAGGATTCTTTTAGGACAGAACGCTTGGTGACAGTATTACCATCGCCAATTTCTGCTAACTCTAAAAATAATTGTTGTACTAATTTTTTTTCTGACTCCGTTAAACTGTTGTAAATATTATTGGCTCGCCGACTTAAGGCTCCTGCTACTCCATCGATTTTCTGATAACCAGACCAGGTTAATAGGTTTTCCCCTTTTTCCTGTACACAGACTTCCCACAATTCCTTCAAGGCGTATTGTAATAGGGGTAAAACTCCCGGTTGATTGATCACATCATGGGCGATCGCCCCGGCTAAACCGGCTTCTAAATTTACCCCATGTAATCGGGCGGGTTCCTCAATCGCTAGTTGTAATTCTTCTAGGGCTAATCCTTCTACACAATAGGTAGTCGGTTGCACCCGATTAATTAATTTGGCAACGGCAGGAAATTCTGCACACTGATCTAAAAAGTCGCCCCGAATACCGACTAATACACGGGCTAACCTTTGGGGAACGGAGGCTTCCTGGGCAATTAATTGAAAAAATCTTTGTCTTTCCTGCACATCTTTACAGAGGGTGAAAATCTCTTCACATTGATCAATGAATAATAGGGTATTTTGATATTTTTGCAGATGTTCTAATTTTTCCAACAAAGTATCTAACGGGCGATCGCCCGGAGTCATTATGGCTATTTGCCAATCTTTGCTACCAACTACCCGATCCCTTTGTAATTCTGGTAATAGACCGGCTTTAATTAACGAAGATTTACCACAACCAGAAGAACCGATTACCGCTAAGAACCGATTTCTATCTAAGCGGGAAATTAAACTTTGAATGGCTCGTTTGCGACCATGAAAATAGGGTTCGTCTTTTGCCTGAAAAGCATATAATCCTAAATAGGGGTTATCAGGATTAAAAGTGGTAGCGATAACGTTAATACTCTTTACCTGGGGATAACTAACAATATTAATCGCTTCTCCCCAACCCATTTTAATGGCAGTTTGCCCAAATTTGGGACCTTTTACCGTTAATTCTGATTGAATATAATCATAGAGGCGATCGCCCGTAATTTTGCCCTGTTGATTAGCTTGACTGGCATCCAAACCATTAATCACCGCTGTAGAAAAAATACTATGTTCATTGCCCATTAATACTGTAGATTTTTCCCTAGTTTGACAGGCAGAAATACAATAATAATTGCGGTGATCATCAATAAAAGCTGAATATAAACTTTTTTTGGTCATCTCCTTTTCAATGAAATAACCACTGTGACAACAATCTAAAATAAAAACTAAACTTTGTAAATTGGATTTTTGAATGACATCATTCAAATCACTGAAGGAAACGGCTTTTTCATAGTCAATTACCTGCTCGTCTTTCATGGTAATTTTTGTATTAGAAGTAGCGATCGCCCCTTTTTCCATACCCATATTGCTACTAAAGGTGAAACCATGACCAGCAAAATAAACAAGTCCTTCTATACTTGCCCCATTTTCCGGTAATTCTATTAATAATTTTTTCAGAGCTAAGGCTAAATCAACATCGTTGACAGGTTGCTGCGGGTCTATTTCATAATTTTGGGTTGCCTCATTCCAACATTGGGGAAGACGAGTAACGGTGTATTCGCCATGTTGTTCTAAAATTTGGGCAACTTTTTCCGCATCGATAGGCGGTTGTTCCAAACTACCAATATAAGGATATTGCGATAAACCTACGACTAAAGCATGACGAGCCATAATATTTTTTAATGATCAGAAAATTACTATATATTCATAAATATATTATAGTTAATAATAACTCTAACTAAGGTAAATAATTATGTCAGAATTAGATTTTGATTTGAGTGCGATCGCCTTTGAATCTAATGGTCAAATCATTGAAGGCCAGGTAAAAACTGTGGGTAGCAAGGGTGGTCCGGTAAAGGAAAGCTATGCAGTCGGGGCAAATGTTGGTGCTGAGTTATTAAAAACTAAAGAATTAATCCGTAATTACGCCCTATTTGCGATTAGTGCTTTTAAAGATTTTGGGGCAGCAGAAGTAAGTGAAGTAACCTTGAAATTTGGTATTAATATGAAGGGTTCTACGGGTATTCCTTATATTGTACAGGGAGAAGCAGAGAGTAATTTGGCAATAGAAGTTAAGTGTAAATTTCCTGATCAGAAAACAGTGGGTGGCAAGTAATTATTTAATTTATAATTATTTAATTTACACCGTAGGGGCGAACTGCTTTCCGCCCTTTAGCAATTTCTTTATTTAGGGTAATGTTATTAGCATTAGGCGTTAGTAGCATCATCTTTACCTATTCCCCAATATGCAATATTATGTAATTTACGACGGTGATTGTAATCTGTGTTCTAACTTAGTACAATTACTAGAAAAACTCGATCAAGGTAAACTATTCCAATACCTGACCATGCAAGATCACATCGGGTTACAACAATTTAATATTACCCCGGCTGACTGTGAACAAGGAATGATATTAATTAAAGCAGATCAACCTGAAATAAGATGGCAGGGCAGTAACGCCGCCGAAGAAATAGCCAAACTATTACCAACGGGTGAAATATTTATCCGGGCTTATCAGAGTTTACCTATCGCCAAAAAAATGGGCGATCGCCTCTATGAATTGATTAGAGACAATCGCTATCAACTATTTGGTAGGCGGAAAATCACCTATCAATCAGTCTATCCATGTACATCAGGTAAATGTTTGACAAACAATCAATAAATAAATTACCAAGGCTGAGAACAATCCCGTAAATAATTAGCGGTCGTGTCACTTGCCACAATATAACCATTAATCGGTGAGGTTAATTGCACAAATCTTTGACCAGCATTATTGGGGATCATATTACCAAAAATTTCTATTCTTTCATTAGGTCTGAGAGTTCTAATCGGATTAGTCGATGAATTAGTCGTGGTGAAAACAAATAAACCCTGCTGACGATTAACAAAACAAGTGCGTCTTTGTTTATTTTGGTTAATATTAGGATTAGTCGGTCTAGTTGGATCTATTGCTTGATTACCACCCCGAATCACTGGTTCAGAAATTCTTGGACGATTTTGATAGGTGATTTGATAAGTTTGATTATTGATCATATATTGATAATCATTTTCCTGCCCATACCAACCATTATTTTGCCGATCCACTCGTACAATTGGGGAATTAGCCTGATTATTTTTATTATGACTAAATAGGTAATAGCGATTTTGTCTTTGACAAATATTTACCCAATGATTTTTGGTTTCATAGTTACTAATATTTTTATAGTCTTTATTGCAGGTTTGAGGTCTGGAGGTAATTACATCGTTATCTGTCACCTGAGTCACACTAATTACAGGGTCCACAACATCTCTGCCATCCCAGGCGGTAATTGTATAGCGCCGGTTATTAATATCATGTTCATTATCATTTCTATCCTCACCTCGCCAACCACCATTTTTGCGTTCCACCCTGGCTATAGTGCGATCGCCCCGATTATCTTTCCGACTGCTCACTAAAAAATCCCGTCGATCTTTTTCACAAATACTTACCCAATAATTGCGGGTTTCGTAGTTAACAATATTTCTGCCATTATTGTCACAAATATTATAAGCAACCGCTGGCTTAGTATTAAATAACCAGGCAGTCATACCGATCATATTAACGCCAATTAAACTTGTAGCAATAGATAAAGTAGATAAAATTGCTGGAAATTTATTTGCCATAAAACCTCTATACATTCTTTTTCAAAAAATTACATAATTTTATTTGCGTAAATAAAATTATAACAAAATCATTAAATATCAACAAAAATTTAAAATTCTTAACCTATTAATAAAATATTCCAGTCATTCAGGTTTGGGAATCAAGGGCAATTTGTGGCACAATGAAACAATTAAGGAAATATTGACGCTTATGGAGGTCGCTGATGGTCGCCGTCTCTGCACCGCAACAGAAACGCTTAACGATGGATATTTGTCAGGTTACACCCGATACAACGACGATTCGCTCATTAGATTGGGATCGTGACCGCTTTGATATTGAGTTTGGCCTACAAAACGGTACAACTTATAATTCCTATATTATTCGGGGGGAAAAAATCGCCCTGGTTGATACCTCCCATGCCAAGTTTCGCCAGTTATATTTTAATACCCTCAAGGGTTTAATTGACCCGACGCAGATTGATTATTTAATAGTTAGTCACACGGAACCAGATCATAGCGGTTTAGTAAAAGATTTATTGGAAATGGCCCCTAATATTAAGGTGCTGGCTTCCAAAATAGCTATTCAGTTTTTACAGAATTTAACCCATATTCCTTTTGAATATGAAATGGTGAAAACTGGTGACAAGGTAGATTTAGGTAACGGTCATATTTTAGAGTTTATTTCCGCTCCTAATTTACATTGGCCGGATACTATTTTTACCTATGATCATGCCACGGGTGTGTTATTCACCTGTGACGCTTTTGGTCTGCACTATTGTTCCCAACCAACCTATGATGAAAATTTGGCGGCGATAGAGGCAGATTATCATTTTTATTATGAGTGTTTAATGGGTCCTAATGCCCGTTCTGTCTTGACTGCCATGAAACGGATGAAGGATTTACCGGGGGAAATTACCACAATAGCTAATGGGCATGGTCCTTTATTACGGCATAATTTATTGGAATTGACCAGCCGTTATGAACAGTGGAGTCAGGCACAGGCTAAGGCAGAAACGACGGTGGCAGTATTTTATACTTCTGATTATGGTTATAGCGATCGCCTCGCTCAAGCGATCGCCCTGGGAATTACCAAGACAGGGGTATTAGTGGAAATGATGGATTTACGCACGGCTGATCCGCAGGAAGTCCGGGAATTAGTTGATATAGCGACTGGGATTGTGATCGGTTCACCTCCTAGCACAGGGGAAACTGCTATTCTGACGGAAGCGTCCATTGGTACTATTTTAGCTGCGGTGAAAAAACAGCAAGTTTATGCCCTATTTGAAGTGGGGGGCGGTGATGATTTATCTATTTATCCCTTAAATAATCGGTTGAAAGAATTGGGTTTAAAAAATGCTTTTCCTAATATTCTGATCAAAGAAACCCCCTCTGAGCAAACCTATAAGTTATGTGAGGAAGCGGGAACCGACTTAGGGCAAATGTTAAGCCTGAATAAAACTATTAAACAAATGAAGGCGATTGATAGTGATTTAGATAAGGCTCTCGGTCGTTTAAGTGGCGGGCTGTATATTATTACGGCAACCAAGGGGGCGGTGAGTAGTGCCATGTTAGCTTCTTGGGTAGTACAGGCAAGTTTTCAACCCTTGGGTTTATCAGTAGCAGTTGCTAAGGATCGGGCGATTGAGGCTTTAATGCAAGTGGGCGATCGCTTTGTTTTAAATGTATTAAGGTCTGATAATTATCAGGTATTAATGAAACACTTTTTAAAACGATTTCCACCGGGGGCGGATCGGTTTGCCGGGGTGAAAACGCAGGCGGCTCAGAATGGTAGTCCGATTTTATCGGATGCTTTAGCTTATTTGGAATGTCAGGTAGAAAGTCGCATGGAAGCCAGCGATCATTGGATTATTTATGCCAGTGTGGATGATGGGCGGGTGAGTGATCCAGAGGCTTTACCGGCGGTACATCATCGGAAGGTTGGTAATCACTATTAGTTGGTTGATAAGTAAATTAATTAGCTTAGTATAGCTATGAGTACTGATCAACAAAAATTGTATAAGTAACCGGGTTTTATGATCACAATTTTTTATAATAGATTAATTAAAAAACCCGGTTTTTGTAGAAAATTAAAAATTTGTTGATTACTTAGATTAATATGATCAACAGAGTAAAATACAAGGTATATGATCATTAAAAATCAATGAGTCAAAACTATAAACTCTATTTAGATGTTTGTTGCCTAAACCGTCCATTTGATGATTGGTCACAGGAAAGAGTTCGTTTAGAAGGAGAAGTGATTTTATCTATTTTGAATCGTATTAAAACCCAGCAATGGCAACTGATTTCTAGTGAAGTGATTGAGGTCGAATTATTAAAAATGAAAAATGTTGATAAATTGAAAAAAGTACAACAATTACTCAGTTTCGCAACTACCTCAATTGTACTCGATGATAACATTGATCAACGTTCTCAAGAAATAGAAAAATTAGGATTTGGCCTGTATGATTCATTTCATATTGCTTCTGCTGAGGTAGGAAAAGTAGATATTTTACTTACTACTGATGATGATCGACTATTAAAATTAGCAACCCGCTATATTAATTATCTTAACGTTGTTATTTTAAATCCTATAATTTGGTTAATGTCAGTTTTTCAATTAGAAGGAGAATCCAATTTATGACACCCTTAGAACTACGTGAAAAAGGTTATCAAATTTTAGTTGATAACTTAGGTGAAATTGATACTATTAGATTTTTACAGGATTTTGGTTGGGGATATGGTGACTATACAAAGGAACGTCAAACTAGTTTACAAACAGTAACACGACAAAAATTTTGGCAAGATATTCAACAACTACGGGCTAATAAAAATCAATAAATTTACTAAATTTAATAATCTTAGTTATATATTCTGTCAAGAATTACTGTATAATCAATGGCAAGGTTTTTGCCTATTTAACAAATATCAAACAAAAATAATAAAAATTAAAATATGATTGCCACTAATACTAAAGCCAGAGATGTACAAATTAGCTTAATAGCCGATCGCACAAAAATTATTAGATCTCGCACTTGGGATCGGTTAAAATTTGAAATAGAATATTCTTTACAAAAAGGCACAACCGCTAATTCCTATCTAATTGAAGCTGATAAAACCGCTATTATTGATCCGCCGGGTGAATCTTTTACAGAAAATTATATTAATTCTTTGGGCGATCGCTTGGATTGGCAGAAGTTAGATTATATTATTCTCGGACACTTTAATGCGAATCGGGGGAATACCTTAAAAGCAATTTTAGCGATCGCCCCCCAGGTTAGTTTTGTCTGTTCTAATCCCGCCAGCCTAGCTTTGAAAGAATATTTTGCTGAACAGGAATTGACTATTAATATTGTGAAAGGCGAAGATTTCCTCGACCTAGGGCAAGGTCATCAACTACAATTTTTCACCGCTCAAAATCCCCGTTGGCCGGATGAACTATTAACCTACGATGCAAAAACCGAAATATTATATACCGATAAATTTTTTGGGGCCCATGTTTGTGGTGATCAAATCGCTGATGAAGGTTGGCAAGTTTATAGTGAAGATCGGCGTTTTTATTACGATTGTTTATACGCTTCCCAGCCGAGACAAGTATTATCAACTTTAGAAAAAATTGCTAATTTATCAGTAAAATTTTACGCTCCCGCCCACGGACCCTTGGTGCGTTACGGTAAAACCGAATTAACAGGTTTATATAAAAAATGGAGTGAGGAACAGAGTACACGGGAATTAAATGTTGCTTTAATCTATGCCTCCGCCTATGGAAATACTGCTATTTTAGCCCAAGCCTTTGGTCGAGGCATAACGAAAGCCGGGGCAGGAGTTGAGTTAATTAATTGTGAGTTAGCGACTCCTAACGAAATTACCGAGGCGATCGCTAAATGTGATGGCTTTATTATCGGTACACCAACTCTAGGCGGTCATGCCCCCACACCAATTCAAACTGCTTTAGGAATTATTTTAAATAATGCGGACAAAAATAAATTAGCCGGGGTATTTGGTTCCTTTGGTTGGAGTGGGGAAGCCATTGATTTTGTCGCAGATAAATTAAAGGATGCTGGTTTTAAATTGAACTTTCAGCCGGTACGGGTGAAATTTACCCCCACTGATGTGGTTTTACAACAATGTAAGGAAACAGCGATTGATTTTATCCAAAGTTTACGCAAGTTACAAAAACAACGGATGGCAAAAACAGCAGCGGTGAATTATGGCGTAGGGAGCGATCGCACGGCTCAGGCGGTCGGGCGGTTAGTTGGTTCCCTCTGTGTGATGACAGTGAAGCGGGGAGAAGTCAGTAGTGCCATGTTAGCTTCTTGGGTATCGCAGGCGACGTTTAATCCGCCCGGTATTACAGTAGCGGTAGCAAAAGAACGGGCGTTAGAATCTCTCAGTCATGTTGGCGATAAATTTGTTTTAAATATTTTGGCAGAGGGGAAACAAATTCAGAAAAACTTTATGAAAAAGTTTACCCCAGGTGAGGATCGTTTTGCCGGTTTAGAAACTAGTATTGCTCAAAATGATTGTGTAATTTTAACAGAAGCCCTTGCCTATTTAGAATGTACCATAGTCAATCGGATGGAATGTGGCGATCATTGGTTGGTTTATGCTACCGTTGACAATGGTAAATTATTAAATGATGGTTTAACATCAGTACATTATCGGAAAACTGGTAGTTTTTATTAAGGGTAATCAGGGTGATTAATTAAGGTTAAATGATATATCAAGATTTTCCTGTGAACCAAGTATCAATAGGATCCCCCCTTGATAAGGGGGGAAAAGAAAAGAAGCGATCAAAGCCCCCTTAATAAGGGGGTTTGGGGGATCAAAAATATTGGTGTATTACCCTAGATCAAAAACCTCTATAAAAAATAACTAATTTAAAAAGTTCAAACATGACAAATTTACCAGAAATACAACAGGATTTAACAACCTTACAAAAGTCTCAGGGATCTGAATTTACTGAAATTAATCAGTTAAATATTCCCTTGACTTTTAGCAATGATACTGATGCTTTAATAGCTGTGGAAAAATCTGTAGCAATTTGCGATCGCCGCCATTGGGGATTAATAGAAATTACTGATAATGATCGGATAAGATTTTTACATAATCAAAGCACCAATAATATTCAAGTATTACAACCAGGTCAGGGCTGTGATACGGTATTAGTTACGTCAACCGCCAGAACCATTGATTTAACTACAGTATATTTAACCGATGATGCCATTTTGATGTTGGTTTCACCAGGGCGGGAACAATCTATTATGGCATGGTTAGACCGTTTCCTGTTCCCCATGGATCGGGTGAAATTACGTAGTATTAGTCAGGAATACGGTATATTTAGTTTAATTGGTCCGAATAGTCAAAATATTTTAGAAAATTTAGGGATTATTAATTTACCGCAGGATTTTCATGTACATCAAGTATTTAATATTGATGATGTGCCAGTGCGAATCTGTCAGGGCAGTAGTTTAGCTAGTCCCGGTTATACGTTAATTTTTCCGATCACCTCAGCTGCTAATCTTTGGCAAAAATTAACAAATTTTGGTTGTGTGCCGATGGGCGATCGCCCGTGGGAGCAGTTACGGATTATTCAGGGGCGGCCGATGCCAGGACAGGAATTGACGGAGGATTATAATCCTTTAGAGGCGGGTTTATGGCAGACGATTTCCTTTGATAAGGGTTGTTATATTGGGCAGGAAACGATCGCCCGTTTGAATACTTATAAAGGGGTGAAACAGGAATTGTGGGGTTTACGTTTAAGTGGTGAAGTATCGGCGGGAACGGCGATTATGTACAATCATCCTGAGACGGGTGGGGAAACAAAAATTGGTGAGTTGACTAGTATTACACCGACGGAGCAGGGTTATTATGGTTTAGGTTATATTAAAACGAAAGCCGGTGGAGCAGGTTTACAGGTGAAAGTTGGTGAGGTGATCGGGGAGGTGATGCCTGTGCCTTTTCTTTGTCGGGGCGATCGCTGATTAGCAAAATAAACTACGAGGGCGGGTTAGTATAATATTTTTTTGTGAATAGCCAGGACTTATTAGAAACCCGCCAAACAATACAACGGAATAACATTTCGCATCAATACCCTGACAAATATTCTCTAGCTAAAGCTAGAAAATATTTTATTTTGCAGGCCTGATCCTGTTTGATAATAAAATGTCATAGTTTAATTAACTGGCCTCCGTTAAATGGCCAGGAATAAACATTAATCACTTTTTTATCACTTTTTGATACTTAAAAAAAATACTAGTTGAAATTCTGTAATCTTTACTAACAAATAATTTGACAAATTAATTTTGAAATTTCTGACAAAAATTTATCACTTTTTGATACTTTTTTGTCACTTTTTGTCAATTTTTTTGACCTTTTTAATCTTGACAAAATAAGAATTCTAATGTTTTTATTGGGGCAAATGATCATATTAGTAAAGTTTTTAGGAGTTTTATGACAGAAGCTATTAAATTTGGTGTTCCAGTTACAGGAACGATTGCAAAGAAAGGTGAGAAAGCTAATTATACTTTTAATGCAACTAAGGGTAGTCAAATATATGTGGGAATAGGCGGGGAATTCAGTCCATTAATTAAGTTGTTTGGACCTGATGGTTCTTTGATTAAAAAAAGTGCTGATTATGGGTCAAATCAACAAGTAGCATTACAAAGTGTAGCTAATTTAACAGGTGTTTACAAAGTTATATTGAGTGATGTAGGTGGAAAAGGTACTGGTGACTATGGTTTAACGGTTCAAAGAACTAATAATTCTGATAATATTAGACCTGCTAAATTTGATATTACTGTTAAGGGTAGTATAGATAATTATGGTGAAGAGGATAGCTATGTTTTTGACGGTCAAGCTAATACTAAAATTTCTTTAGATGTAGGTGGGAAATTTAGTCCAGAAATTAAGCTGTTTGGGCCTGACGGTTCTTTAATTAAAGAAAGTGCTGATCATCAGTCAAATAATAATATATCCTCGTCAGTAACACTGACGCAAAATGGAAAATATACAGTACTGGTTAGTGATGTTAGTGGGGGAGATTTTGGAAACTACGGTTTAACAATAACTAACCTAGGAAAACCCTCTGCTCGTAACGTTAAGGTTACATCAAGCAATAATACTTTCAAAGGAGATTATGGTTATGATACTGTTATTGGTTTAGCTAGTAACGATAGTTTATATGGCTATGATGGTAACGATCAATTAATTGGTGGTGATGGTAAGGATATTCTCTATGGTGGAAGAGGAGAAGATACATTAGATGGGGGTAAAGGTAATGATACATTAACTGGTGAGCAAGGTCAGGATAAATTTTTGTTTAACACAGGTAGCAAATTTCAAACAGGGGATATTGGGATTGATACAATAACAGACTTTGATTCTTATTCTGATAAAATTGTTCTTGATAAAACTAGTTTTACTAGTCTGAATAGTTTTGCCGGCAATGGATTTTTTTTCACGGGTGAATTTGCTGTAGTCAACAAAGATAAAGCGGTCAGTATTAGTAAAGCTGATATTGTTTACAATTCTAGTAATGGCAAATTATTCTATAATCCTAATGGTTCCACAACTGGATATGGTGAAGGAGGTTGGTTTGCTACCTTAACCGGAAATCCTGCATTAACTGGAGATAATTTTATTTTGCAGGCTTGATCCTTTTATCTGTAAGGGCAGTTTTCTACAAGGATAACAAATAACACCCAAGATTATATGTTTAACACGCCCTGCCTAGAACTTGTCGAACTTCAAAAATTTTTATAAAGCATTAAATTTGTTGTGATAATCCATAGACCACGAGGGCGGGTTAGCATAATATTTTTTTGTGAATAGCAAGGATTTATTAAAAACCCGCCCCTGCGTAATTGGGGATTGTGGAATTTGTGATTTTTTCTTATGAATGAAATATTAATTAAATAAACCGACCGCCTCCCTAATATTTTTCAAATCATGTTCTTCCAACTTAATCAATAACCCCTTCAGAATATTAGAAACCACCGCCGGACCCTCATAAACTAAACCCGTATAAATTTGAATTAAACTCGCTCCCGCCGTAATTTTCGCCCAAGCATCCTCCGTATTAAAAATACCACCTACCCCAATAATCGGTAACTGACCTTGGGTTTGCCGATAAATAAATTTAATAATCTCTAAGGATTTTTCCCTAACAGGTTTACCACTAATACCGCCTGCCTCCTCAGTCACAGGTTTACCCGTTTTACTAATAATTGCCGTTTTTAAAGCATCCCGATTAATCGTTGTATTAGTGGCAATAATCCCACTCACTTCATATTTGCTAATCATCTCTAAAATCGAGGCGATCGCCTCTTCTGTCAGATCAGGTGCAATTTTCACTAAAATCGGTTTTTTCCCAGTATTCGCCTTTTTTAATACCGCCAAAATTTCCCCTAACTGATCCGCATCCTGAAGCGATCGCAAGCCAGGCGTATTAGGGGAAGAAACATTCACCACAAAATAGTCACCCATATTTTGTAATATTTGAAAACTCTGCCCATAATCCTCCGCTGCTTCCGATAAAGGGGTAATTTTCGATTTACCTAAATTAATTCCCAGAGGAAAACCATCATTGACCCGACCTTGTAAACGCTGGGCTAAATTCGCCGCTCCCTGATTATTAAAACCCATCCGATTTAATATCGCCTGATCTATTGGCAAACGAAATAACCTGGGCTGAGGATTGCCCGGCTGGGCATGATAGGTAACAGTCCCCACTTCCGCAAAACCAAAACCAAATACAGGCCATATATGAGGGGCCATACCATTTTTATCAAAACCGGCGGCTAAACCAACCGGATTAGGGAAATCTAATTGCCAATAATTTTGGTGGAGACGAGAGTCATTTATTTGCCAAGATTTTTGCATATTCTGACAAACTAACTTGATCCCCCGCTCTTGGCGATGTTCCTCTAAATATGTCACCATACCGATGGCTTGATCATGTAACCATTCTGGGTCTGATATTGGGCCATTGAATAAAAACGGACGAATTAGGTTACGATAAAATTTCATAATTTAATTTGATTTAATTAAGATTTACTTGAAATTTAATCTATTACAAATAACTGTTATAGCGGTTTTCATGTTAACAAAATACAAATACGATCCTCACCCCCCTTCATAAGGGGGGAATAATCAATCAAAGCCCCCTTATTAAGGGGGTTTAGGGGATCAATCAATAAATTTTTGCAGATTGCAAGGTTAATTATACAAAAAAGTTGCGGGGCAAACGTGCAATGGTGCAACCACTCTCACCAGATGATTGGCAAGCTAAATTTATTTCCTTAGACACAGTATTACAAACTTTGCGGGAAACGGAAGATATTGATATTTTAATTGAGACCCTGGTTAATTATTTACAGAGAGAGTTTAATTATCATTTAATTTGGGTTAGTTTATATGATTGGTTAGAACATCGTTTGTTAGGTAAAGGCGGTGTGGTGAATGGTAATCAGGATTTTCTTAAACAAAAATTGCCTTTGAGTGCTAGTGATTTATTAGAACAAGTGGTTATTCAATTGGAACCCCTCTATATTTCTGATTTACGGGATGAAAAACGGGCGGGGGAATGGCGAAAAATTGCCCAAAATCATAATATTCAAGGGACGACGATTGCTCCCATTAAATATAAGGGGCGGTGTTTTGGTTTGGCTCTATTAGGTTCAGAGATTTGGGGATTTTCGCCCACGCTGTCAGAAAAGGCGAAATTATCTATGGTATTTGGTCAGTTAGGAGCAACTTTATGTGAGGTAGAAACTTCTTGGCAAAGGCAACAGGTAAAACGGGCGGATATACCTTTATTAAGTTTATTGTCACAATTACATACTCTCAATACTTTAGATCAACGGTTAGAGGCGGTGGTGGAAGCTACTCATGAATTTATTGAACCGAATCGCACTAATGTTTATTGGTATTATCCTGATGGTCGTTATTTTTGGCGACGGGTGAGTCATCGGGAAGTTACGCCGGTTTGGCATAACACTAGTCGGCCTGCTTCTGGTATTACGGTGCAGGATTTGGGGGCGTTTTATTCGGCGATGACGGCGGATCAAATAGTTTGGATTGGTGAATCTCACAGTTCCTTAAAAAGTGACATTACTGAAAAATTAATGTTACAAATTCGTTCCCGCTCTCTATTAGCCGCCCCCATAGTATTTGAAAGTGAGCTATTAGGTTTTTTGGCTGTGGAAGCAAATCACCCCCGGATTTGGCAAGAACATGAAAAAAATTATATTCGGGGGGTGGCGCAGTTAGTGGCTTTGACTTCCCCTTTATCGGAAATGGAAAAGAAAATTCAACAGGTGCGGGAAGACTATAGCATGATTGATCATATTACCCGTAGTATTGCTCAGGGTGATCTATGGCAAAAGACTTTAGATATTACCGCCGAGGAATTAATAGTTCGTTTAGATACGGAACATATTTTATTAGTCACCCAAGAGCAGTCAGAATTTACGATTGTTTATCAAAATCAACCGAGTAATGGTCGTTTAATTGCTAGTCCCCTACCCAACCTATCACCGGCAGAAATAGCTTTATTGCAACCCTCTGAACAGACGGTAATTATTGAAAATTGGCAGGAAGATGAAAGGCTTATTGCCTGGCGACAACATTTAGAAAGTGTCGGGGTGCGATCGCTCTTAATATATCCTTTACAAAGTCAAAAGGAATGGTCTCAGATGTCAGGATTCCTGATTATTGGACATCCTAGTTCCCGCACCTGGAGTCCTTTAGAACGGGAATTAGTGAAAAATGTCAGTCATCATCTTAGTTTAATTTTACATCAATGGCAGTTTACAGAAGAAATTGATAAGAAACAAGAATACTGGCAGTATATGGAATTAGGTTTAGATATTTTACAGCCAATACCATCCCTCGTGACTTTACCGATTATGGGTAAAATAATTCCCCCACCTGATTTACAAGCAGAAGGTATTACCAAAATCACTAGACAATTAATACCAAATCAGGAACCACAATTATTAAATGATCCGGTATTAAATTATTTAGAACAACGATTTTTAGAGTTTATTGCTAATGGCATTGTCGAGTTAGCAGAGACTAATTCCCATATCTATCCCCTCATTTTATTAGTGACTTGGATGCCAGATATGCCCATGGGTAAATTATCCAGTTGTGCGGCTAATTCAGAATTTGCTTTAAATAATAATATTGCTGTATCGGTGAATATGGATCCGCTTATTCAAAGAGTTTTACATACAGAGGAAGACTGGTTTCGTTGCAGTGCCACCAAAATTCCCGATAAAAGTCGCCGTTGGTTAGGAGTATTAGACCGGGGCGAAATCGGGGCGATCGCCCTACGCACTGCACCAGAACACCAGGTATTAGGTATTTTAGTGATTGCTGATCCAACTGGTCATTTATGGGCAAATAGTCAAAGTAAATTACCGACAAAAATGGCAGAACTATTAAACGTGCTGATTAGACAATTAGCCTGGTCCCGCCGTTATTTATTATTACAAAGTAAATTAAGTGATCATAATCAAGAATTAGAATGGCTGACTTGGTACAAACAAAGACGCTTAGAGGAAATTTATCAGACCCTTGGTAATGGTTTAAAACAATTAGCAGAAATTAGTCAAGTGATTGGCGATAGTACTCAACCGCAAAAAGATACTTTAACTAATTTACATTATCAACAATTATTACGCCGGTTAACTAATTATGTTGGTAATACTAATAATCTTTTGAAAAAAGAAAAATGGCATTTACAAGCTAACTATGACGTAGTAGCGATTGGGCAAATTTGGCGACGCTGTATTGATCGTTTACATCCAATTTTGAAAAAACGCCAGTTACAATTAGAAGCCCAAAAACCCGGTAATTATAATGTGATTACTGATAGTCTGAAATTAGAGTTAATATTATATGAATTATTAAGTATTGCCTGCTATTTAGCCCATCCTGGCAGTCATTTAAAAGTACATTGTAAGCCCGTCGATGATCAATGGTTAGAAGTTCTGATTTTTCAGAAAAGTGTGATTGAGTTAAAATTAACCCAAGCGATTCAAATCGGCAAGGTAATAGACTTTTTAGACAATTCTCCTTTAGCCGGTCCACCCGGTAAACACTTATTAATTTGTAAACAAATTATGCAACAATTAAGCGGTGATTTACATATTGAGTTACAGGAGGATGGTTTATTATTAACCCGTTTATTAATTCCTTTAGTGCCGATTAATGAAAAAACTGTCTAGCGATTGGCAGGTTTTCAAGATAAAAAAATTTATTAAACAACATACCGGAGGGGAAATTGATCAATTGCCCCTACTAACCTGGGGTGAAATATTGCTATGAATAATTTAATAGTAGCGGGTGTAGATGAAGTAGGGCGGGGCTGTTTATTTGGTCCGGTGGTCGCAGCCGCCGTAATTTTACCAGATGATAGTTTAGATTATTTAAGTAATATTGGTGTAACTGATAGTAAATTATTAACAGCGAAAAAAAGAGTGAGTTTAGCGATAGAAATTAAAAAAATTGCCATAAATTATCAAATTGGTATCGCCTCCGTTTATGAAATTGATCGCTACAATATTCTGCAAGCAACATTTTTAGCGATGCGACGAGCAATATTACGTTTACAGCCCCAACCTGATTTAGTATTAGTGGACGGCAATCAGCGGATTCCCCATTTAGGTATCAAGCAGGAAACCATGGTAAAAGGTGATCAAATATCCGTAGAAATTGCGGCTACCAGTATTATTGCTAAGGTCTGGCGGGATGAATTAATTAGCCGTTTAGCCAAATATTATGCCGGTTACGACCTGGCTAATAATAAGGGTTATGGTACGAAAAAGCACAAAGCCGGTTTAGCCCAATACGGACCAACTCGACAACACCGCCAGTCTTTCGCTCCCTGCCAAGTCCCTCAACAGTATTGCTTAGAGTTAAATACAGATTAATTACCAAATATTGGTATAATGCAACAATTCTCAAAAATACAAAACATTACAACAAAAAATCAATGAAAAATATGATAGAAAAATTAACTGCTCCCCCCGATATTCGAGATATTGCCAGAGATTTTAGAAGATTTGGTTGGCTAGGGTTCTGGCTACAAATAGTCCTGGGTGTCACCCCGATCATGTTGTTAATATTCTCTCTACTATTTTCAGGACAGAAACAACCAACTACCGGGGCTTTAGGATCAACTATTGGTTTGGTTTTAGCTTATGTTGCCCTATCCGTCCTGATCTTCACCATATATTGGTGTTATCGTTATACTCGCCTGGCAAAACGTTTAGATGACTCGGAGGCACGCCCGCCCAAAGCTGATGTAGTTAGGATGTTATGGATCAGTATTATTGTGAATATTGGTGGCATGATCTCAGCGATATTTATTGCTATCTGGAAAGTTTCCAGTATGTTATTCAATATGTTATTAATGCCCCAGGGGGCGATTGTTGCACCCTCGGCTCCTTTGATGCGGAGTCCGCTGATTACTCCCTTTGACATGATTACTTTGCAAGCGATTGTTAATACTATTGCGGCGGAACTAGTAGGATTAGTAATTGCTCTCTGGTTATTGTACCGGGTGAATCAACATCAATCTTAATTGTATCTTTATCATAGATGTAAGATAGATGCAAAATAGCAGTAGCTTGGTTGACAATTTCGGTGCTTAATGATAAGTTAGACAAGAGTTGTCAACTAATATTATCAAATAATTAATTGAGTAATTAATTGAGCAACTATCTAAGAAAATAACCAGAAAAATAATCAGGAGTGTTTTTAAGAATGAGCGATTTAATTGTAGCAGGATTTGAGCAACAATACCAAGCCGACGAAGTATTAACAGCTTTAGTCAAATTACAAAAAGAACATTTAATCGATTTAGAAGATGCTGCTATCGTCGTCAAAGATGCTGAAGGCAAAGTAAAAATCAAACAAGCCATGAACTTAGTGGGAGCCGGTGCGATTGGTGGCGGTTTCTGGGGTTTATTATTCGGCACCTTATTATTTTCACCGATTTTGGGTGCGGCTGTAGGAGCGGCCGCCGGTGCTTTATCTGGTAAATTTACAGATATTGGCATTGATGATAATTTCATCAAAGAATTAGGGGAAACTATTAAACCTAGTACTTCTGCTTTATTTGTTTTGGTGAAAAGAGCTACTCCTGACAAGGTGCTGGCTGAAATCAAACCTTATAATCCGAAGATTTTACGGACTTCCTTATCAGCGGATGATGAAGCTCAATTAAGAACTGCTTTAGGTGAGAGTGCTTAATTTAGTATTTTTTATATTTGGTAATCACTTTAATATAAACTTTCTCTAACTTTCAATAATTTTAATTTGTAGGGGTAATCGGTGTATTATCCCTACAAACTTTTTTTGTGAGATAATATGACTTTAATTATTGCGGGCGATCGCAGTGGGGTAGGCAAAACAACTATTACCCTGGCAATTTTAGCCTATTTAAAAAAACAGGAAAAATCAGTACAATCTTTTAAGGTCGGCCCTGATTATATAGACCTAATGTTTCACCAATATATTACGGGGCGGGCTGGTCGTAATTTAGATACTATTTTAACCTCAGAAATATATGTGCAACAAAGTTATCAATATTTTTCTCAAGATGTTGATTATGCCGTAATTGAAGGGGTAATGGGTTTATTTGATGGGGTGACATTAACGCCAATAGTGCAGAAAGATTTATCCTTAATACCTAATATTCACTTATCACCAGATTTACCCCATTTTGCTTCCACCGCTCATATTGCCCTATTGTTAAACCAACCAGTTTTATTAGTCTTAGATTGTCAAAAATTATCTGGTTCCATCGGGGCGATCGCCCATGGTTTCATGACTTTTCATCCCCAGATAAAAATGGCTGGGATTATTCTCAATCAAGTAGGGAGCGATCGCCATTTACAACTATTAAAAACCGCTTTATCACCCTTAAATTTACCGATCTTAGGAGTATTCACCCGACAAACTAATATTACTATTCCCGACCGGCATTTAGGATTAATCCCCACCGATGAGATCAGCTATTTAGATCAAGTGATTGCCGATTTAACTATATTAGCAGAAAATTGTTTTGATTGGGCAAAATTATTACCTTTATTGCAAGTAGATGAGAATACGCAGGAAATTAACGATCATGGCTCACACACAAGTATTAACCTATTTAATATGCCACCGGAACGAACCAATAAAATATTATTAGGGGTGGCAAAAGATCAGGCTTTTAACTTTTATTATCAAGATAATTTAGATATATTAGAAAAATTAGGAGCTGAGTTAGTATTTTTCAGCCCATTGCATGATCAAAAATTACCAGCTAATTTACAAGGTTTATATTTTGGTGGTGGTTTCCCAGAAATATTTGCTGAGGCTTTAAGTAATAATAGTAGTATGCGTCAATCCATATATGCTGCTATTTTACAAAATATGCCAACCTATGCCGAATGTGGCGGGTTAATGTATTTGACGGAAGCAATTATTGACTTTGAAAATAATATTTGGCAAATGGTGGGGATATTAGCAACCAAAGCAGTCATGGGTAAAAAATTAAAGTTAGGCTATAGACAAATATTAACTGAAAAGCAGAGTTGTATGATTCCTGCTCAGACAAAACTTTATGGACATGAATTTCATCGATCAGACCTAACTATTAATAATACCGATAGTCTTTATCAGATTTGTCGGGTTGATCAAGATTTAACTGATATTCATAGTATTAGCCCGGAAGGTTGGCAGATTAACAATATTCACGCTTCCTATATACATTTACATTGGGGCAATCAAATTCATTTGCCAGAAAGGTTTTTGCAGTATTGTCAAGAATATTCACCAGGTTGATCATCATATTTTCTATTGCACCAGCGAGAAAATTGCTATAATAAAATCAATAATTTTAACCTATCTATATTTCTATAAAAATCTATCAAATATCTGAAACTACACGAGAGAGAATCATGCAAACAAACTGGCAAAAAATATTAACTTATAGTTTAATCACACCAATTCTTGTACAAAATATTAATCAAAACATTGATCCAAATACTAACCAGAATATTATTACCGATCCGCCTCCCCTACCTCAAGTGATCAGACTATTAGAAACAAACGAATGTAGTGGTTGCCAATTTACCGGCTTATCCCTATTAAGAATAGAAATACCCGAATCAATATTAATTGAAGCCGACTTTAGTAACAGTGATCTATTTGGTTCTAACCTAAGTCGTGCCAATTTAAGAAAAGCAAAATTCAGTAACGCTAATCTCACCCGTTCTAATTTGAGTGAAGCCAATTTAAGCGGAGCTAATTTAGAAATAGCTAATCTGAATAATGCTAATTTGACAGGGGTTGACTTAACCAATAGTAACCTCACTCAAACCAATTTAGATAGTGCAAATTTAAGCCGAGCTAACCTAGAAAAAGCTAATTTAAGTCAAGTGAATTTAAGGGATGCTTCCCTCAATCAAGTTAACCTAACAGATGCACAATTAACTGATGCTAATCTCAGTGGGGCTGATTTACGAGGCGCTATTCTCCATAATGTGGATTTAACTAATGCCGACTTAAGAGGAGCTGATCTGACCGGGGCTGATCTAAGTCGGGCAAACTTGACGGGAGCAAATCTCATGTGGGCGAATTTAACTAGAGCTAAATTAGATTACGCTGATATGCGTCAGGCTAATTTAAAATATACTAATTTCACTAATACCAATTTAAAAAGAGTCCGTCATTTAAAACAAGCTAAAAGGTAAATTTTGTCAGGAAAATTTATTAATTTTCCTGACGCAAGCAAATTTGGGAGATTGAGGTGGTTGAGAACCTAAATACAAGTAATGCTTATGACTGCTTAGGGCGATCGCTTATTAATTCAACAGGATTTTAATATGTAGTAAAATTGAAGAGTTTTCTAATTAGTTCTAATTTAGGAGTTTAACAAATGTCATCCCCTGCTATTCAAGACTTAGTAAATCTAGTTGAGTCCTTACCTGATACAGTTCAAATTCAGGTAATTGAACATTTACGGGAATATATTGCCGATTTACAAGATGAACAAATGTGGGACAGAGCTTTTTATCGGACTCAGTCTGCTTTAGTTGAAGAGGCCCGTAAAGCTAAAGAACAACGAGCTACTGGACAAGCAACCACAATGGATTACAATCAGTTATGAAATCTGAGGTATTACCCTCTTTTTGGACTGAATATCGGAAACTAGGGGGAGATTTACGACAACAAGCTCGCAAAACTTATCAACTATGGGCAGAAAATCCTTTTTATCCCTCTCTTCATTTCAAATGTATTAATAGTCAAGAGAATATTTGGTCGGTACGAATAACAAGAGGCTATCGAGCTTTAGGTTTTAAAGATGCAGATACCATCACTTGGTTTTGGATTGGTAGCCATGATGATTATGAGCGTTTCTTTGGCTGATAAACATCTATCTGGTTGTAAAAAAGTACGAACATATCCTAAGTTTGCAACTACTTGACAAAAATTTAGGGAAGTAACTATTTACATAGTAGGGTGCGTTAACAAAGTAACGCACCCTACCACTAACATTACTTTATTCATATGTCAATTTCTTATGCAACAATATACAAGTAATAATACAAATAATCCCTATGAATGGTTAGGGCGATCGCTCGCCACAATTGAGAAAGCTAATTGGTATCGGTCGGTAAAAAATATTAGTAAACCGGGACCCGTGATTGAATTAGATGGGCGGTCATTGATTAATTTTGCTAGTAATGATTATTTAGGATTAGCGACAGATCAACGTTTAATTCAGGCGGCTATGCAAGCGACTAAAGAATTTGGTACAGGGGCAACCGGCTCCCGTTTATTAACTGGTCATCGGCAATTACATCGACAATTAGAAGAAGCGATCGCCCGGTTAAAACAGACAGCCGATAGTTTAGTATTTAGTTCCGGTTATTTAGCTAATTTGGGAACGATTAGTGCAATAGTTGGTCAACGGGATGTAATTTTTAGTGATCAATATAATCATGCTTGTTTGAAGAATGGGGCAGTATTAAGTGGGGCGACAATTATGGAATATCCCCATAATGATGTGCAAACTTTAGAAAATTTATTAAAAGATCAGCGATCGCACTATCGGCGGGCTTTAATTATGACTGATAGTGTATTTAGTATGGATGGGGATATTTGCCTTTTGCCTACAATATTAGACTTAGCTGATCAATATAATGCTATGTTATTAATAGACGAAGCCCATGCAACGGGAGTATTTGGAGCTAATGGGGCGGGCTGTGTGGAATATTTTGGTTTGACGGGAGCCACCCTAATTCAGGTGGGAACCCTCAGTAAAGCCCTCGGTAGTTTAGGTGGTTATGTGGCAGGCTCCCAAGCATTAATAGATTTTTTACGCAATCGGGCTAGTAGTTGGATATATACCACCGCCTTAACTCCAGCCGATACAGCGGCAGCTTTAGAAGCAGTCAATATTATTCAAGAGTCATCAATCGGGCGATCGCACCTGTGGCAAAATGTGCAATTATTTAAAACGTTAACCCAAGAGCAATTTTCTATAATTGGTAATTATCAATCACCGATTATTGGGGTACAAATGTGCGACCCTGCTCAAACCTTAGCCATATCAGAAAAATTACAAGAATTAGGTTGTTTAGTACCAGCTATTCGGCCCCCTACCGTTAATACTAGTCGTTTGCGTATTTCTCTCATGGCGACCCATACATCAGATCATATTGAAAAATTAGTAGCTAGTTTACATCAATTATTAGATTAATTCCTAATTAAACTTTGTGATAAAATCAGGTGAATTATTTAGGAAATTATGGAAAGAAGGACTGATTATGGTAGAGTTGCCAAATATTAATTATTTAGAGGGTTCCGGCTGGATTAATTCTCTCAAAATAGATAAGCCGGTGAATGCTGATGGCGAGCCAGTTCCCTGGTATTCCTATCCGGCTATTGAATTTATTGAAGATAAATTACATAAAAATTTATCAGTTTTTGAATATGGTGCTGGTCAATCTACTTTGTGGTATAGCCAAAGAGCTGGGCAAGTAATTTCTGTGGAAAGTGATCAAGGTTATTTTCAAACTATTCATCATAATTTACCGAGTAATGTACAAATATTTCTGCATACGGATGTAACAGAATATGCGGAAAAAATTTTACAGTTTCCTGCTCAGAGTTTTGATGTAATTGTGATTGATGGGATTAATCGGGTGAAATGTGCTGAGTTAGCTAATCAGAAATTGAAAAATACGGGTTTTATGGTTTTTGATAATTCAGATCGGGTTGGCAATGATGCAGCTTTGATTTTTCTACATGATCAAGGTTTACAAAGAATTGATTTTTATGGACTCACCCCCACTCAAAGATATAAAACTTGTACTTCTATATTTTTTCGTGATCATAATTTCCTGCGGCATCAATCTTTGCCTAGTCAAAAAAAATCTTGTTTAGGGGTTTCTTTAGGCCAATATGAAGAATTATTAGCTAGGCAGCATAAACCAGAAAATATGGTAAACTGGACCACAGAAAAAAGCTCTAATGTGACTTTTATTTGATAGTTATTTAATTTATATTTAGTTCAACTTATTACTAATAATGGCGACAAAATTTACTATACCGATTGTCTTAATTATTTTTAAGCGTCCAGATACTACGAAAAAGGTTTTACAAATATTGAGTCAAATTAAACCAGACAAATTATTTGTGATTGCTGATGGTCCTCATGCTAATAATACTCAGGAAAATTTATTATGTGAACAAACCAGAAAATTAATTGAAACTGAGGTGAATTGGGATTGTCAAGTTTTTACTGATTATTCTCCAGAGAATTTAGGTTGTCGGCAACGGGTGATTAGTGGTTTAAATCGTGTTTTCACTCAGGTAGAACAGGCAATTATTTTAGAAGATGATTGTTTACCTGATCTAACTTTCTTTCCTTTTTGTGCCGAACTATTAGCAAAATATGCTGAGGAAAATAGTGTGATGGCGATCGCTGGTGATAATTTCCAACCGAGGAATTATCAAAATAGTTATCAGAATAATTATAGTTATTATTTTTCTCTCTATCCCCATTGTTGGGGTTGGGCAACTTGGCGACGGGCTTGGCAAAAACTCGATGAACAGTTAACCGATTGGCCGCAGTTACGCCAAAAAAATTGGTTAAAACAAAAATTAACTAATCCCTCGGCTATTCAGTATTGGTCAAAAATTTTTCAGAATGTTTATGAAGGATTTAATTCTTGGGCTTATATTTGGCAATATGCCTGTTGGTTACAGAACGGTTTAACAATTTTACCAGCAACTAATTTAGTTACTAATATTGGTTTTGATCAAGCTGCCACCCATACCACAGATCGAAATTCACCTTTAGCTCATTTAGTGACTCAACCCCTCAGTTTTCCGCTCCAGCATCCGTCTCATATTATTAGGAATATAGAAGCAGATAACTATACAGAAAATTTTTTATTCAGTGGCAAAAATCAGCAAGCTACTCCCTTAGAGCAAGTGATTAATAAAATATTTGTTTTATTGAATAATTATCAATATCAACCGGCAGTAGATTTAGCAAATAAAGCCTTAAGTGTTGCCCCATGCCATCCTGGTTTGCATTATGGTAAAGCCTTAGCTTTAGCGAGAATTGGTGAAAAACAGTCAGCGATCGCCACTTTAAATAATTTATTAAATATTGCTCCTGATTATAGCCTAGCTAGTTTATTAAAAACAGAAATAGAATTACCCGATCAGGAGAATATTACTAGGTTAATTAATCAGGCTCGGCAAGCGTTGGATCGCTCAGACAATCAACGAGCTTTTGATCTATTGCATCAGGCAAAGGCTTTTAAACAACCGACAGAAAATTTGGATTATTGGCGGGCAGTTTATTTCCTAAAGGAAAAAAGTATCGATGGGGCGATCGCCTGTTTACACGCAGAATTACAATATTTTCCTGATAATGCGATCGCCCGTTCTCTTTTAGGGAAAATTTTTGATCATTACCCTCAATATAAGACTAAACAAATTAATGACCGAGAATTTCAAGAAATCTATGAGATAATTCGTCCCTATACTATGTTAGGGGAACAACGATTATATTCTTTATTTTCCTTAGCGAAAAGAGTTTGTCAAACTAATATTCCGGGGAATATTGTGGAATGTGGAGTAGCGGGGGGCGGTTCGACGGCGTTAATGGCGACGATGATTAAACGTTATAGTCAACAGCCTCGTTATTTATATGCTTTTGATTCCTTTGAAGGGATGCCACCACCGACCGTAGAGGATCAAGATGTGCATGGTGTAGCAGCCGATGCGACGGGCTGGGGGACGGGGACTTGTGCTTCCCCGGAATCGAGTGTGATTAATCTCTGTGCGAAGTTAGGATTAGCAGAAATTGTCAAACCAGTTAAGGGTTATTTCGCTGATACTTTACCACAAATGCGACAGCAAATCGGGACAATCGCTTTGTTACACGCTGATTCTGATTGGTATGAATCCACGAAAACTATTTTCCATAATTTTTATGATCAGATGGCGGAGCGGGCAGTCATTCAAATAGATGATTATGGTCATTGGGAAGGTTGTCGGCAAGCAGTCCAGGAGTTTGAAAGGGAACGTCAATTACAATTTGATCTGCAAAAAATAGACTATTCTGGTGTGTGGTTTATTTGTCCTGATCATTCTGCTCTTTAAATTTTAGTTTTTATTTAATTTTATTATGTCAAAAATTTTACATATTATCCAATCCTTATCCCTGGGTGGTGCTTCCAGAGCGGCGATCGCCACTGCCAAATATTCCCAAATATTCAGTAATAATTATTTCCAACATCAATTTCTTTGTTTAGATCAGCCGGATCAACAAGCTGTAACTTTAGCTGAAACTGAAAATATACAAGTTATTCACAGCCAGGATCAGCAAACTATTAATCAATTAATTGAACAAGCTGATATAGTACATTTGCATTATTGGAATCATCCACAAATTACTACCTTGTTACAAGCTGATCTGCCCGCTCATCGCTTAATTATTTGGTTTCATGTTGCTGGCGATCATCCCCCTCAGATGATTACCAAACAGTTAATTAATTATGCCGATGTAGTGATTCCTTGTAATCCCTATTCTTTTAATTTACCTGTATTACAGGAGGCAAAGTTAATAGAAAAAGTTCACATGATCTATGATGGAACTGATTTTGCCCGATTGAATAATTTACAACGGCAAGAACATAAAACCTTTAATGTCGGTTATATTGGCACGGTTGATTTTGTCAAAATGCACCCTAATTACATCAAAATGAGTGCCTCCATTGACGTTCCTAATATTAGATTTATGGTTTGTGGTAATGGTATTCAAAATTTCTTGTATGAACAGGCTAAAGAGTTAAATGCTCAGACAAAATTTAACTTTTTAGGTCATGTCGAAGATATTAAATCAATTATTGAAAAATTAGATGTCTATGGTTATCCTTTATGTGAGGATACCTATGCGGCTGCTGAATTAAATTTACAAGAGGTAATGTATGCTGGTATTCCGCCGGTTGTGTTTCCCTATGGTGGAGTAAAAAGTTTGGTTGACCATGAGCAAACTGGTTTAATAGTTAATACAGAATTGGAATATAAACAAGCGATAGAATATCTCTACCATCATCCCGAATTTAGACAGCAATTAGGAGCCAATGCCCGCCAATATGCGATCGCCCATTTTGGGGCAGAAAATGCGGCGAGGCAACTCAATCCCATTTATGAAAATTTGCTGAATACTGCGAAAAGAAAACGTTTATGGGGTTTATCAGTAGATGTTAATTTACTCAATCAACCAGTCAGGTTAACTGATTTAACTGGCGAATCGCAGGTGTTAACAGGCTCTCAATTATTTCTGGAATCTTTGGGCGATCGCTCTACGGAATTTGCAATTAGTATGGAAGGGGGAGGAAGAGATCAACTATTAAATGCCGATCAATATATTGCCAAGGCTTCGCCTTTATTAGCCAGTGCAGGAGCCGGTGGTATTTGGCATTATCGCAATCATTATCCCCAAGATGTTTATTTAAGATTTTGGTCGGGGTTATTATTACAGCAGCGGGGCAAACATCAGGAAGCAATTAGCGAATTTACCTATGCAATTAATAGCGGTTTTGCTCATTGGCGAATTAATTGGTATATGGCAGTATCGGCGGTAAAAATTAATCAATTAGAGTTAGCGAAAAATTGTCTGCAAAGTGTGATTAATAGTCAGCCAGATTTTCAGCCAGCTAAAACTTTATTAGCTAAAATACATCCATCGGCTATATCTCATAACTCTACAGTTAATCAGCAGAAAATAAAAGTTTCGGCGATTGTTTCCACTTATAATTCAGAAGTCTTTTTCGCTGGTTGTTTAGAAGATTTAGTGAATCAAACTTTATATCAAACAGGTGAACTGGAAATTATTATTATTGATAGTAATTCTAGTGAAAATGAAGGGGCGATCGCCCGGCAATATCAGGGGAAATATAATAATATTATTTATGAGAGGACGGACCAGCGGGAAACTATTTATCAGGCTTGGAATCGGGGGATAAAACTAGCTCAGGGTAAATATATTACTAACGCTAATACCGATGATCGACATCGACTGGATGCTTTGGCAAAATTAGCTAATTATTTAGATGAAAATGTTGAAATAGCGATTGTTTACGCTGATCAGTTAATTACTAGTAAACCAAATGAAACTTGGCTTAATACTTCTGCTGATCAACGTTGGGACTGGCCGGAATTTGATTATACAGAATCAGAAAAACGTTGTATATTAGGTTCTCAACCGATGTGGCGAAAATCTTTACATGAGAAATATGGTGATTTTCGCCCAGAATTTCAGGTGGCTGGGGATTATGAATTTTGGTTACGGGTAGGAAAACAGGAACAAATTGCCCGTTTTCCTGAAATTTTAGGTTTATATTTTAATAATACTCAAGGTTTGGAAAAATCTTCTGCTGTAGCCTCGCAAGAAACCTATCAAGTTTGTCAAGAATATGGCATTATAGAACGTTCTATTCAAAGAAAAACCACTATTCCCACAGCAATTTCTGCCCAAGAATTAGCACAATTAAAAAATCAATTAAATACACCTTTAATTTCTGTCATTATCGCCTGTTATAATCACGGTGAATATTTGCCAGAAGCAGTGGCTAGTATTGTAGAACAAACTTATAATAATTGGCAATGTTTAATAGTTGATGATGGTAGTAGCGATGCCACGGTATTAATAGCAGAAAAATTAATTGATAAATACACTAATTACTCTATTAAATTATTAACCAAAGAACACAGTGGAGTCATAGAAACCCGTAATTTAGGTTTAAGTCAATGTACTGGTCAATATATTTTATTTGTGGATGCTGATGATCAGATTCACCCTAATTTTTTACAGGAATCTTGGGAGATTTTACAAGCAAATTCCACTATTGGTTTTGTTTATACGGATATAACCGAATTTGGGACACGCAATCAAATAGTTTCCCATGGAGATTTTCAGCCAGCTCAATTTTTACAACTAAATCAAGTGCCGATCACTGCCCTATTTCGCCGGGAAATTTATCAGCAAACAGGTGGCTTTAAAAAGCTGATGGAAGCAGGTTGGGAAGATTGGGAATTTTGGTTGGCTGCCTATGAATTAGGTTGGCAAGGTTATCGTTTAGCCAAACCCTATTTGTATTATCGGCAACATCAGGCCGGCTCTCGTTTACAAAACTTTAGTAGTAGTTCCCAAAATATTCGTTTACAAAAAGCCCGGATTATTAACCTACATCCTCGCCTTTATACGGATCAACAGGTACAAATTGCTCGGCAAATTTTACAACAAAATCAGATGTTAGATAGTACCAGTAATGATAATATTAACCTTACTTCTGATCATTCAGTTAAATTAATTAATATGAATATTACTTTTCCAGCTATTTCGCCTGTTGCCAACCAGACTGATCGGCCTTTTTGGTCTATTATGATTCCCACCTTTAATCCTGGTCAGTATTTAGCAGAAACTTTAAATAGTGTGATTTCTCAAATACCTGACATGAAACAAGTGCAAATAGAAGTAATTGACGATGCTTCTCCAGAAAGTAATATCGCAGAGCAAATAGTAGAAAAATTTAGTGCCTATGGAGTGAATTTTTATCGGCAACCTAATAATTTAGGTTTAGTTGGCAATTGGAATAGTTGTATTAGCAGGGCAAGGGGTGAATGGGTACATATTTTACATCAAGATGATTTGGTTTTACCCGGTTTTTATACGAAATTACAACAGGGCTTGATGACTGCTAATCAGGTGGGAGCAGGTTTTTGTCGTTACTATTACATAGATGCTCAGGGACAAAAGCGATCGCTCTCTAATTTAGAACGGGATACCGCCGGTATTTTGCCGGATTGGCTGGAAAAAATAGCAGTAGTGCAGTTAATTCAATTTCCAGCCATGGTGGTTAAACGTAGTGTTTATGAAAAATTGGGTGGTTTTTGTCCAGAGGCTGGTTATGCTGCAGATTGGGAAATGTGGAAACGTATTGCGGTAAATTATCCTATGTGGTACGAGCCAGAACCTTTGGCTGCTTGGCGACAACATGGTAATTCTACTAGTCGGCAGGCAATTTTTAATGCTACAGATATTCAAGATTTGGCAAAATCTATTAGGATTAGCTCTACTTATTTACCAGCAGATCAGGCAGTAAAATTATCGAATCAAGCCCAGGAACATTATGCTTTATACGCTTTAAATTCGGCAGAACAGTTATTAAGTTTAAAAAATCATCAAGCTGCGATCGCCCAAATACAAGGAGCTTTAGCCTGTAGTCAATCGGCTCATGTCACTAATAAATTACTCAGCATTTTAAATCCGGTGGTTGGCTCGGAAAAACCTGGTACTAAAATAATTTCACCGGAGACTATTAGTCAAGCAATTATTAATCTGGTAGCTGAATATGACAAAAATCCCAGTAATCAAACCTTAGTTAAACAACTGCGAGAACAGCGTCAACAATTAGCAGAAATTTGGTTGAATTTACCAACAGAATCTTTAGCTAATGCGTATAGCAAATTTCAAGAGGCTCACCAAAAATTAGTTTACAGTAGTTTTAAATATGAGTTATTAACTGAGACAGAAATTAAGCTGGTAGAAAAAATTAAAACGATTGTTACTGAAGGTTTTGAATATCCCGAAGCGGTACAATATTTCTTAGCTGGAATGTTATACCGACGGGCTGATCAATTACCGCTGAATTTTATTAATGCTCCTATTCCCAATTGGTTAGTTAATGATTATTTAAAATTTATGTTTGCCTCACCAGCTATTTTTCAGGAGATAGGTGAAGCAAATAATTATGTCGTATTTTTAGAAAAATGGTTAGGTTACGTTCTCCATAATATTAGTACCCAACCTAATTCCCAAATCTGGCAGGCGATCGCCCAACTATTTAGTCAGATTAGTAATTTTATTCCGGTGTATTTTGCCGAATCTAACCTGAAAAATCTTTATAATTTGCGGGGCAAAATATTAGAATTTTATCTAAAAACCCAAGGTTGCCTGATTGATTATAATTTTCCTGTTAGACAGCATCAAAAAATTCGTTTAGGTATTCTCTCTGATCATTATAACCCTCTGACAGAAACCTTTTTAGGTTTACCAACTTTTGAATATTTAGATAGAAATAAATTTGAAATTATTTTATATTGCCTACAATTAAACAATCATCCCTTAGAACAATATTGTCAGAGTCGGGCAGATAAATTGATTAAGTTACCGACAAATTTATTAGATCAGGTGAATACCATTAGAAACGATGACTTAGATATTTTACTAGTTACCACCAATGTTACAGCGATCGCTAAATCGGCAACTCATTTAATGACTCATCGTTTAGCCCGGATTCAAACCACCGTATTCGCTTCGCCGGTGACAACTGGTATTAAAAATATTGACTATTTTATTTCCGGTCAACTCTCAGAAATACCAGAACAAGCCGAGGATTTTTATACGGAAAAAATCAAACTATTAGACGGTGTGGGAATTTGTTTTAACTATTATGCCGTACCAGCTAAACCCGCTCAAATCCAGCCCAATCGAACTAGTTGGGGAGCCGATCAGCAAACCTTAGTATTTATTTCTGGGGCAAATTTTTATAAAATTATTCCTGAACAGGGCGAAACCTGGGCAAAAATTCTCGCTCAAGTACCTAATTCTATCTTAGTATTATATCCCTTTGCCCCTAGTTGGAGTCGTAATTATCCCGGTATTCCTTTTATGAATCGGATGCACGTTACTTTTGCAAAATATGGCGTAAATACAAAACGGTTAATATTAATCAAAGCCTTACCCAGTCGGCAAGATGTTAAGGAATGTTTGAAATTAGCTGATATTTATTTAGATTCCTATCCACATTCTGGTGGCAGTTCCCTCATAGATCCTTTAGAAGTCGGTTTACCCTCTGTGGTGAGGGATGGGATGAATTTACGATCAAAACATGGACCCGGTATTTTGCGATCGCTTGCCTTAGATGATCTGATTGGGCAGGATGAAAATAGTTATATTAATATTGCCGTGAATTTAGCGACAAATCAGGGATTAAGGCAGACAAAACGGCAAGAAATTCAGGCAAAAATGCAACAAAATCCTAGCTTTTTAGATAGTCATGATTATGGTAAAAAAATTGGTAATTTGTTAATTAATTTATTCCAAGAGTGGCAAAATATTCATGCAGTTAATATTGATACACCAACAATACAAAATAATGAAACTTTAATTTCTACTGAATTTTTACGACAAACTGTTAAACTCGTCAATCAATTTAAACGAGAACCCAATAACTCTGGATTAATTCAAGAATTACGACAAATGCGTTATAAATTCGCTACTTTCTGGTTACAAATTTCGCCAGCAGAATTGGAGAATATTTATCAAGGAGAATTACAACAAACCTATCAACTCTTTTTAAGAAGTGGTATTCAATACACTGATTTATTAGCAGGCGAAGAACCGATTTTACAACAATTAACAGAATTAAGTGTGGGGTTACTGAATCCCCAATCAATCAATGCTTTTCTCGGTGGAATGTTGTATTTTGTGCCGGGTAAAATGTTAGTGAAAGATGCCGATCAACGTTTACCTAATTGGTTAATTGCCGACTATCAAGCAGTATTTGAACAACCTTTACAGGAAAATTTAGCTAACCTAAAATCAGCAGAGAAAAAATCACAAATACCAGTCACAAAAATAAATTATCTTACCGCTGAATTAGGTAATCAAATTATTGGTAATATTAATCTTTATCAAATTGATCAGACAGATATTAATATTATGAATGACCTGCGGAAAAATCGGCAACAAATCGTGGAAATATGTTTGCGTATTCCTGATGATCAGTTGGCTGATGCCTATGAAAATAGTTGGGGGAAAGTTTATCAACTATTATTAAATTGTGGCTTACGCCAACAAATATTATTAGAGGATGAACAGGCAATGTTACAAAATTTAGCGACCCATCTAGGTAATGGTTTAAATACTCCCCAAGGCATTAATTACCTATTGGCAACTATGTTATATTGTCAACCAGGTCAGTTACAAATAGAGGATTTCAGTCAAATTCCCGATTGGTTACAAGCAGATTATCAAAAGTTTATGTAGTATTTTTACTGCAATTATTCAATTTTAATTCTTAAATCTTAATCATTACACCATAAAACATGAAAATAGCGACATGGAATGTTAATTCTGTCAGAATCCGTTTAGATAAAATCATTGATTGGTTAGCAGTGAATCCCGTCGATATTCTCTGTTTACAAGAAACAAAAGTAATTGATGCGAATTTTCCTGAATCTGCTTTCACCGCAATAGGTTATCACGCTTACTATTCTGGTCAGAAAAGTTATAACGGGGTTGCCATATTAAGTCGAGTACCTTTAACTGAAGTGAGTACAGGTTTTATTCCCCTTTTGGGAGCTAATAAGGTAGAACACTTTGATGAACAAAAACGCTTAATCACCGGCAAAATAGACGATACACAAATAATTTGTGTTTATGTTCCCAATGGTTCGGAAGTCGGTAGCGATAAATATTTGTATAAATTGCAGTGGTTAAAATTTTTACACGAATATTTACAAATTAGTTTAAAAACAAATCCTCGCCTGTGTATTTGCGGTGATTTTAATATTGCTCCAGAGGATCGGGATGTTTATGATTCGGTAAAATCTGAGGGAGCCGTTGGGGTTTCGCCAGTAGAACGGCAAGCCTTACAGAATATTATGCAATTAGGTTTAGCGGATCCTTTTCGTAGATTTACCAGTGAGGGAGAATATTTTAGTTGGTGGGATTATCGCCAAGGGTCTTTTCGGCAAAATCGGGGTTGGCGGATCGATCATCACTATTTGAGTTTACCTTTATATGAGCAGGCGATTAGTTGTACTATTGACTTAGCACCAAGGAGATTAAAACAACCCAGCGATCATACTCCCGTCATTCTGGAAATTAGTGGAAATTAGTAGGTTGGGTGAAGGAACGTAACCCAACACACTATTAACTTAACTTGACAAAAATCTTTAATTAATTTAACGTTAATAATAAATCTTTTGCCTGAAACAATATTAATATTAAATCATCGCCACTATTTTAGAAAAAAAGTCAATGATCAGCAGGGTATTTTATGACCATAAAACGCAGAAAATTTTTGCAAGGTATCGGCGGATTGACAATCCTGGGAGCTAGTCAATTTGCTTGGTGTGATCAACTTGATCGATTTAGTCAAGCCCTCGCCCAGAATACAGGCAGGAAATTAGCATTATTAATAGGCATTAATAGCTATGCTGATCAACCGTTGCGGGGTTGTTTGACAGATGTGCAGTTAATCAAAGAATTATTAATACATCGTTTTGGTTTTGCCACTGGTAATATAATTAGTTTAACCGAGCAACAGGCAACCAGGGAGAATATTCTCAATACTTGGCAATCTTTATTCAGAATATCAATACAGCCCAATGACTTGATCCTATTACATTTTAGCGGTTATGGTCAACGTTTATCCCTATCTTTACCTAATAGCAATTTACCTACTAATTTACATGGTCTAATACCAGTAGATCGGATGAATACTAGTTCCCTGCATACTAGTGTTTTACCGATTTTTACATCAGATTTATATAAGGAACTGCCCACCAGTAATATTATTAGCGTATTAGATACCAGTTACGATTACCCAGAAACTGTGAGAAATTGGCGGAGCCGTTCCCGACCTGGTATTAAAACGGAAATGCTTGATCCGACAATTGCTGATTTGTATGGCAATCCAGCATCAGGGCAAATCAATCCGATGCCTGCTATTATTTTAGCGGCTTGTCAAAAACATCAAATAGCCATGGAGATTGATTATAGTGGTTTTAGTGCTGGTCTCTTTACTTATAGCTTAACGCAAACTCTCTGGGAAAGTTTACCCGCTACCAAAATATTGATTAATTTTAATCGGGTTAGTAATCGGGTGATCAAATTAGCTAATCCTGATCAACAACCACAATTACAAATTAATGATTCTTTGGTTAATTTAATACCCATCAATGCACCAGCCCCCGCCGTCATTACAGCCATAGAAGACAATGGCAAAACAGCCCGTTTGTGGTTAGGTGGTATTTTACCGGAAAATTTAGAATATATTAGTATTAATTCTGTTTTTATTCCTGATCTATCTAATACTGCACCATTTATTCAATTAACTATCAAAAATCGTCAGGGTTTAACAGCAAAAGCTCATATTAATTATGCACCTACTGATACCGAGGTACAGACTTTACAGCCCGGTACAATACTTAGGGAAATCGTGAGAATTTTCCCGAAATCTCTGCAATTAAAAGTCGCCTTAGATGAAAGTTTAGCAAAAATAGAAAAAGTTGATGCCACTAGTAATTTTTCCGCTATTCCCCAAATAGCAGTAGTGAATGGTGCAACATCGGCAGATTATATATTTGGTCGGCAACCCCAAGATCAGATTAACCCAGCAAAAGAGTTAACAGGAACCCAATTATATCAAGGAAAATACGCCCTATTTTCCCGTCATGCTAATTTATTAACTAATACCTGTGCAACGGGTTCAGAAACAGTAAAAACAGCAATTCAACGATTGACACCCTATTTACAAAATTTATTAGCCGTTAAAACTTTACGTCTGACTCAGAATAAATTATCTACAACTTTACCCGTCCGGGCAACCCTGGCAACCATTGCCCCACAAGCTCAAGTGATCATGCAAGAGGCAACTCGATCAGCCAAACCCGATCAGAGTTATACACCGAGCTTCACTGTGCCGATCAAAACTCGCATGAGAACTAATATCTATAATGAGAGCGATCGCCCGTTATATTACACTCTATTCTTATTAGATACAGCCGGACGTTTATTAATCCTTTCACCCAAGGAAACAGAATTATCCCTATTAGCAGCCGGAGCTAATACAATTATTCCTCAACCGAATACCAGTGATCTTGATCCAGAAAATGTTGGTTGGAAAATGAGCGGACCGGCGGGTTTTAGTGAAATTTATCTAGTGTTAACTGAAAAACCTTGTGAGAATATGATCACAGCTTTAACTGGTAATACGAAAAACGTGCGAGAATATCCAGGTTTACAAGAATTAACTAACCCGCTGAAGGTAATAAAAGCCCTATTAAGCGATTTACAAAATAATCAGTCTAGTCAATCCCCCCAAAAATTAAGTGTTTCCCCCGATGATTTAGCTCTGAATCTACAAAATTGGGTAACATTAAATTTTTCCTATCAAGTTCTTTAATTAATAATCTACCTATAATGTTAGACCTTGCGAAATTAACCCAGCAAATGCAGGGAATGAGTCAACACTTAATTAATGAAGCGATCGCCGCCCAAAAACGTTTAGATATTGCCGATAATTTATGGCAAAAAGCCCAAACATCCCAAGCTGAACTAATTGAGCTACAGGCTAACTGGGCAGATCAAATGTTATTCAAAGTTGCCATCCCAGTGGAACCGTTAAATATTTTTCCGACTATTCCCACACCGCCGAAAACCCATACCGTAATTGCCACCGACGGTTCTCAAATTTCTCCCAGTCACCATGAAATAGCCTATTGTTATTTAATTAATGTGGGGCGAGTTATGTTACATTATGGGCAGAGTAAACATCCTTTATTAGATAGTCAACCAGAAATATTTTATCAACCAGAAGACTTGTATCGTTCCCATCAGTGGGGAATTAAAACAGAAGAATGGATGAGTTACAAACGGGGGGTGGCAGAGGCACGGGAACTAGCAATATTAGGGGAAAGTTGGGTAGAGTTTAATCAGTTGAATACAGGTCAATCACTACCAATGTTAGCCCTAGCCGATGGTGGTTTAATCTATTGGTTTTTAGATACTTTACCAGCGGTTGCCAGGGATGAAATATTAGAACCAATTTTACAAAGTTGGGATCTATTACGTCGGCTAGAAATACCGATAGCTGGTTATCTCAGTGCTTCTCGCAGTAGTGAAAGTTTATCATTTTTACGTTTAACTGCCTGCCAATACCAGGAGCCTAATTGTCAGAGTTATTGTCCTCATGTAGTTTTTGCTAATAGTGATAATTTAGCAACCAAGGCTCCCTGTCAAAAATTTGAACCTTTACGAGACGCTATATTTTGGAGTAGTATTTTAACTCCCGGTCAACGTAGTCCTTTATGGAAATCTAGTCAACGTATTTTAGAATATTATGGGGAACACACAGTTTATTTTTGTTATCTGCACGTGGGAACTGAGGTAGCCAGAATAGATTTTCCTGCCTGGGTTGCCCTAGATGAAAATAAATTAAATGCCGCTTTAGGCATGATTTTAGGGCAGGTACAGAAAGGTTATGGTTATCCAGTGGTATTAGCGGAAGCCCATAATCAAGCGGTGATCCGAGGGGGCGATCGCACTCACTTTTTTAATTTTTTGGAACAGGAAATGATTAAGGCGGGGTTACAAAATATTGGTACGTCTTATAAGGAAACCCGCAAGCGAGGCAGTATTGCTTGATTTCTAGCCGTCGCCATGCGTCTTAGAACAGATATTTAGGGTGTGTTACACTTCGTTAACACACCATTCCAAGGGTCTATCAGAAATTTTGTCTTAACTACCTGAGTGGCTGCTATAAATTGAAATATTATTAATTATTCTCTTTAGTTTGCTCTTGAATAATTTGATTAATTTGTGGTTTTAAGACGGGTAAGTCTATTTCAATCTTGAATATTGATTAAGTAAATCAGTTGATTTTTCACAATTCAATCATCTCTTGTAAAATTTTTACCTTAATAAACTCATGGAGATTTTCTGGTTTAGCAATATCAACCTTTATTCCCAATAAGTCTTCCAATTCCTGTTGTAAGGAAATCCGATGTAATAGGCTTTTGCCAGCAGGAATATCCATTAAAAAATCTATATCACTTTCCGGGGTTTCTTCTCCTCTTGCATAGGAAGAACCAAAAACCTTAATTTTGGAAACACCATATTTAGCTGAAATATTAATTATTTCTTGTTTTTTTTCTTGGATTTTGGTATTTAATTGTATAAAATTCATGGTGAATAATGCTTAATGATAAAATTTTATTTTGATAGCCTGATGATAACATGATCATAGAAAGGGGCAACTGATTAATTGCCCCTATTATATCAAAAATATAATAATTAGACTTTAACGAGCCGAATAATTCTCCTCCCGATCTAACTGATTAATAATATTAGTCGGTAACATTTCCGGCAGAAAATCTGGTAATAAATGTTGTCCGGCTAACTTAGCATTAGTGGGTTCTGGTTCTAATACAGGTAGATCAGCCCGATCTACTCCGACTTCACCCATACAATTCCCATCCGGCAACCAACCGACTAATACTAAAGGTAATAAAGTGGAAAGATTAGTAATAATCACCAATAACCAAAGTTGGGAAAAATCGCTTTCCGTGATAGCTAATGATTTCATTAATAAAGCACCGCCTTGATAGGAAATAAAACCAGCAAAATTCATCACCGCCATTAATAAGGCAAAAAATGTGGCTTCTACTCCCGGCGGACAAAGACGAGCGGCTAATACGAGAACCGGCATAAAAGCGATCTGCCCCATCACCGTTAATACTAAACTATCACCGAGGCTAAACCACTGATCAGGAATACCCCAGGCTCGGTTGGTATGGGTGACTAATATTAGGGTAGTCATGCCTAATACAGCGGAAATGACTGTTGACCAACCAAATATTAAACGAAATTCTACCCGCTTAAAAAATTTCTGAAATAACCACACACCAACTAAAGCAGCCACACTGGTGACTAAACGGACTCGCCCTAAAAATTCTGGTTGAAAATGTAGCTCGTTGGTGGAAAAGAAAAAGAAGGCAGCATCAGCCGTCGGTGTGGCTTGCCAGATGAAGAGAAAGAGAGTTGGTAATAAAATTGCTTTATTAGTAATACCGACTTTTAACTGTTTTAACTGCTCCTTCACCGTTGCTAAATTAATCGCACTTTTTATAGGTTTTTCATCTACTAAAATAGCGATCGCTGAGACGATTAAAGGAAATGTGGCTGTCACCCAAAATATGGTTTGGGCAGTGAAATGACCTAATAAAAATCCACTTAAATAGGCAGTAATTAAACCGCCCAAGGCTGATACACCCCAACAGAGGGATTGTAAAGAACCTATATCTCCTAACTGCTGTTGGCGTGATCGTTCTACTACCAAGGAATCAGCAATTACATCACTAAAAGCTACTGACAGGGAACTTAAACAAATCGCCATGGTTGCTAATAAAGGTGTATTTACTATTGTCGCCATCATCACCCAGGCAATGGTTCCGAATAAACCAGACAATATTAAATACGATCGCCTTCTATAACCAACTAAAGGCACACCATCGGAAATCAGACCAAATAAAGGTTTTACCATCCAAGGAATCGAAACCACTCCTAATAGTACCGATACCTCTACCGGAGTCATTCCTAATTCATCTTTCAGAAAAAAGCTGACAGCTAAACGGGCCAAACCCAATATCCCTTGTACAAAATAAACCACTAAGATGGCTATTAGTTCGGGGGTGGGTTCATTGCCTAAAAATACCGTTCCTTTCAGTTTTTCTTGCCATTGAATAGCTTGATTGGTGGTCATTATTAATCTGTTTTTTACTTTTGTAAACTTTTATGAAGTTCATTATAACTTAATTATTTTGCTTGCCAAGGGCCAAATTATTGGCGATGATATACCGTGGGGCAATTCATCAATTGCCCCTACTACGCTAGGTGAATATTACAAAAATATGGAAATGCCAAAATATTTAATTATCTGACTGAAAATTTTGTAACCCAGTTTGCAAAATCTTTTGATGTACAAACCGCCAACTTAAATTATATTGCTTGGCTATTTTGGCACAGTCTTCGTACTCCGGCTGAATATTAGAAATTTTATTACCGTTTTTTGCCACCTTTACCCGCACAATTCCCCACTCTGTATTAATCGTGTGAATTTCTCTCTGTAAAAAATGACGATTTTGGAAACTGCGTCTAATACCTAAAGTTGTGGTTTCCTGGAAAATAATATTTTCACAATTTTTCACTTGCTCAGGATAACAAATCACTGTTAATAAGAGACCGGATCGAGATTTTTTCATAGTAATAGCTTGGGTGAATACATCCAACGCCCCCGCTTCTAATAATGCTTCTAATGTATAGGCGATCGCCTGGGGATTCTGATCATCAATTTGGGTTTCTAAGACGGCTATTTGCTCAATATTATTTTCAAAATTATCCTCAATATTTTCTGCAGTATTGAATACTGGCTGTAACTGTTGATCAGTTTGTAAAGAAATTTGTGAATCTATTTCACCTACCCATAACTGTAGAATATTCGGTATGACTAAATCCCGTTCACCGGCTCCATAACCAATATTACTTAATGACATCGCCGGTGGCGGACCGAAACTAGTCGCTAAAGTACAGGCGATCGCTACCCCCGTCGGTGTACATAATTCCTTTTCTATGCCATTACTATAAACAGGTACTTGTCTAGTTTGCCATAAGCGTAAAACAGCGGGAACCGGCACAGCTAAACGCCCATGAGCCGCCCAAATAGTACCGCCCCCAGTTGGTAAAGGTGAACAATATAACTGCTCAATATTTAACCAATCTAAACCTAAACAAGTTCCCACAATATCAACGATTGCATCGGTTGCCCCCACTTCATGGAAATGCACCTGCTCCGCTGGTACACCATGCACCGCCCCCTCTGCTTCCGCTAACTTCTGAAATATTGCTAAACTCCAGGCTTCTACTCTGGCTGGTAATTTTGCTTTTTTAATTATTTCAGTAATTTCTGGTAAATGGCGATGGGGTTGATGCTTATTGGGCGATGCAGTATTAACAGCATGATCATGAGAATGGGAGTGATCATCTGAATTATTATGAGTTTGGGAATGGGAATCAGAATGTGAATGTGAATAAGAATGAGCCTTAGAATGTGCATGATCATGCTGATGAAAACTGTGATCTGAATGGGCATGATCATGTTGCTGGTTATGTATAAAATCCTGTTGATTATGCTCCTGATTTATGGCTAAAGGTACAGAATTAACCGAAGTATAATCATTGGGATCCTGATTATTTGTTAAAGTGACATGGAATTTAGTGGCTTGTTGACTATTCCTTTGTACTAATTCTGCCCCTAACTGAAATTCTGAGGCAATTTCTAAACGCCCTAATTGACTAATTAAATAGTCTAATGGCACACCAGCATGGACTAAAGCCCCCAGGCACATATCACCGGCAATCCCCGTCGGACATTGAAGATAGGCAATTTTTGGCATTATCTAGTTAATTAATTAAATACTTTTATTCAATTTAAAATCGGTCTCTAATTATGGCAATTATTTATGAAGTCCATCCCACTCATCCCCAGGAAAGGCAAATTCAAAAAATCACAGATGCTTTACGGGATGGGGCTATTATGCTTTATCCCACGGATACAGTCTATGCAATCGGCTGTGATTTGACGGTGAAATCTGCTGTCCAGAAGGTGAGACAAATTAAACAACTATCTAACGATAAACCCCTCACCTTTCTTTGTCCTTCCCTCTCTAATATTGCTAGTTATGCGATTGTGACTGATCTGGCCTATCGCTTTATTAAACGCTTAATACCTGGCCCCTACACTTTTATTCTGCCGGCGAGTAAGGCTGTTCCTAAATTAGTCATGGAGCCAAAACGCAAAACTACGGGTATTCGAGTACCAGAACATAAAGTCTGTTTAGAAATTATGTCTGTCCTGAATAATCCGATTATTTCTACTTCTGCCCATATTGATGATGACGATGAATTAGCAGGCCCTATGGAAAAGGCAGTCCTCTTTGATCACCTAGAAAAAATAGTGGACATTATTATTGATGATGATTCAGATCCTGGTATTCAAGTGTCCACTATTATTGACTTAACCGATGAGGAACCCACTGTTATGCGTCAAGGTCTAGGCATGGAAATGGTTAATACTTTATTAGGGGAATTAGTTTAATTTCACTGTTGATCAAACTGTTATTAATATGCCAATTGATCAACCGTCTCGGCAAATCGGGGCGGTTATCTCGTGCATAGACTAGATGAAATCAACCTGAAATCTTTATTTAATAATAATTTCAGCTATTTAGCCAGGGTGTCTGCATCTACCCAACAGCATTAGCCAGATAGTTACTTTACAGATAGTGGCAACATCTATCAGAAAACTATTGGTGCTGTTTTCTATATTGAAGGTGTCAAGGGAACAGAAGCAAGTCAATTAGCTAGTAAACAAAAAACTAATTGCACTCTTATTTGTTAATACCTGACTCGTTATATATAAAAAATTTCGGTGCATACCCAGAGGACAAAACCATGACTGCTAAATTAGCTAAATTAAATACCCATCAATCCGTTAGCGAGTTTCCCCTTGGAGCTGATCCTAACCAAATAGCAGAAGTATTTGCCCCTAATACTCCTGGTTTGAATATAGAAGAATTAACAGAAATTGTTTTTTCTGAAATGCAAAATACTTTTAATTTACGCAGTGACAATGCTAGAACCATAGCAGTGAGAATTGCGGATGAAGTAGGGAGAATTTGTCAAAAAAGTAATCGGATTCAAACTTCTGGAGATGTGGCTAATTGGCAGTTAAGCCTTGTCCGCCATCGTTTACAAAAATCTTGGCAATATTACAAATTAGGTTCTAAACAAGGGCGGGTCGAATTACATTCCCTCTTGGCTTCCATGGTTTATCGCCATATTGCTCCTAGTAATGCCACCGTTTCTTTTTCCACCCGCTATAATCTGATCGAAGATTTCCTCCAAGGTTTTTATATTGAATCTTTACGGGCTTTCCGCCGGGAACATCAATTAGATGTAAGTTACACCCCGAATACTCAATTAGAATTAGCAGAATATTTAGCTTTTTCTGAACAGTATGCAAAACGTCAAATTGGTTTAGCTGGTCGTCATCGCCAAAGATTAATTATTCTAAGAGCGCAAAGTTTTGCCAAAGGTCAACCCCCGGAAACTTTATTAGATATTGAAATGGCAGTGGAATCAGCCAAAACTGAAGAAGCCCAAATACACAATCGTTCCTCTGCTGTGCAACAGGTGCGGGAACAAATGGTCTCAGAAGCGATAGATCCAGCTGATGCGGTATTACGGGAAAGGGTTTTAGCTGAGTTAATTCAATATTTAGAAGCTCAAGGTCAAACTGAATGTATTGCTTATTTACAATTAAAATTAGATGACTTACAAGCCTGTGATATTGATAAAGTATTAGGTTTAACTCCCCGTCAACGGGATTATTTACAACAAAAGTTTAAATATCATGTAGAACGTTTTACCCGTTCGCAAAATTGGCAACTGGTTCACCAATGGTTAGGGGCTGATATTGATCAAAAATTAGGTTTAAAGGCGGAAAAGTGGGAAATATTCTACGGTAATTTAACCGATGAACAAAAACAAATCCTCGAATTAAAACGCTCAAGTGAATCTGATCAGGCGATCGCTGAAATAGTCAAATGTACTCCTAAACAAGTACAAAAACGCTGGAGCAAAATATTAGATTTAGCTTGGACCTACAGAAATGAAGAAATCAAAGCCTAAATCTGGACTGAATAGCAGTTGTCAATCAACTATGCCAAGGTTTACGAGGCAATTGCTACTAATCATTAAAACTACTCAATTATTGCGTCCGGTTCTCTTTGCTGCCCGCTTACTGCCCCTCAGAAAATATTTTTATCCTCCCCTTGTGGCTGTGATCCCCCTGACTAGGCATAGGGTTCCCACTTTTTCTCTCGTTTTTCCCATGAGACTAATAAGTAATATCAATGCAAAAACTGCCTCTTTTACGAGGCAGTTTTAATTTTTTTTAAACTAATTCGTTATAGTAGATAAAGTAAAGATTTGTTAAGACAATTATGTCTATTAATGGTGGTATGGCTACAGTCCACGGCTACAGACAGATAGGAGCCAATTGGCACCCTCGGCTGATGACAACCGGACAATTGGCTCTCAGGCAAATATTTCAGACAATAAATGCGGAAAGTTGCCCTACTACGTACAATTTTCACCTGCATAGTACCTTCTCTGATGGACAGTTGCGACCAGCAGAAATTATCGAACAAGCGATCAATATTGGTTTGAAGGGTTTAACTATTACAGATCACCATAGTGTAAGTGGCTATTATCAAGCTCAAGCTGTTTTAGATTGTTGGTTATGGGAGCATTCCCACCCGATTGATGAACCTGTTGTTGTCCCTAAATTGTGGACAGGTGTAGAAATCACAGCCAATTTATTAGATGTAGATGTACATATTTTGGGTTATGGTTTTATTCCCGAACATAATGATTTGCAAATTTATCTACAAGGTCATTCTGTGCAAAGGGGTCTGGCCTATGAAGCGTCTAACGTAATCAAAGCGATTCAACGGGCAGGCGGTTTAGCAGTATTAGCTCATCCCTGTCGTTATCGGCGACCAGCAGAGGATTTGATCCAAACGGCTGCCCGTTTAGGAATCGATGGAGTGGAAACCTATTACGATTATAAACGTTCCCAACCTTGGGTGGCAAGTCATGACCAAACTGTCCTGGTGAGAGAATTGAGTGATAATTACGATCTATTAAATACCTGTGGGACGGATACCCACGGTCCTAATATTTTGGTACGTCTTTAATTCAAATGGTTTTTCCCAATCCTGCCAGAATGCAAATATTTTTTCTAGATCAACCTAGATTTACCACGGTTGATCATCAAAATTAGGGGAAATTGATCAATTTCCCCCACTATATTATTTCAGCCAAAAACCTAGTTGTTGCTATTAGCCAATACTTAAATACTGCAACCTAAGCTATCAGATTTTTGACTAAATTTAGAATTTTCCCGATAATCAACCCGACAATCAATAACTGCTGGTACGTCTTGGTTAAGAGCTTCTTTTAAGATGGGTAATAGATCTTTCGCTGTTTCTACTCGATAGCCTTTTAAGCCCATACTTTCCGCAAATTTGACAAAATCAGGATTGCCAAATTTAATAAACGATGACATTCCAAAGTGATCTTCCTGTTTCCATTCAATCAAACCATAACCACCATCATTAAATACTAAGGTGACAAAGGGTGTACCTACTCGCAGGGCGGTTTCTAGTTCCTGACAATTCATCATAAAACCACCGTCTCCTGTTACCGCTACTATTTTTAAGTCGGGATTGACTAATTTGGCAGCGATCGCCCCTGGAATAGCGATACCCATGGCAGCGAAACCGTTGGAAATAATACAGGTATTCGGGCGATCGCAATGGTAATGACGAGCCATCCACATTTTATGGGCTCCTACATCAGAAATCACAATATCTTCTGGTCCCATCACCTGCCGTAGATCATAAATAATTTTTTGCGGTTTCATGGGGAAAGCATCATCATTAGCATAGGATTCATATTCTTCCCGCATACTTTTACGGACACTGACAAATAGGGGGTCTAAAACTTCATGGCGTTGCGACCGGCGTAATATTTCCGTTAAAGAATCGGCTATATCGCCCACTACTTCCACTGTGGGAATATAACTACTATCGATTTCTGCTGGTTGTGCGCCGATGTGAATGATCGGGGTTTTACCATCAGGATTCCAGCGTTTGGGAGAAAATTCGATCAGGTCATAACCGACAGCAATCACTAAATCACTTTTTTCAAAGGCACAGGTGACATAATCTCGCTTTTGTAAACCAGTCGCCCAAAAAGCCAGAGGATGATTATAGGGAATCACACCCTTACCCATAAAAGTATTAATTACAGGAATATTTAACTGAGTAGCAAATTCCGTTAAAGCATCAGAAGCATTAGCCCGTAATGTACCATTCCCAACAAATATGATCGGATATTTTGCTTTAGAAATAGCCATGGCAGCCTTATTAATACTTTGAAAAGCCGCATAGGTTTTTTCCCGATTATCAATATGTAAAGGTTCCCCTTCTACTTCCATGGCAGCAATATTTTCTGGTACATCAATATGCACAGCCCCTGGTTTTTCGGTTTGAGCAATTTTAAAGGCTTTTCTTACTATTTCCGATGTAATACTCGGTCGGACAATTTGGGAATTCCATTTTGTCACCGGATTAAACATGGCAACTAGGTCTAAATATTGATGAGATTCTTTGTGCATCCGATCTGTGCCAACCTGCCCAGTAATTGCCACCAAAGGCGCACCATCCAAATTAGCATCAGCCACCCCCGTCATTAAATTAGTCGCCCCCGGTCCCAAAGTAGATAAACAGACACCGGCTTTACCAGTTAAACGCCCATAGACATCAGCCATAAAAGCCGCTCCCTGTTCATGACGAGTCGTAATAAATTTAATAGGAGAATTTTTCAACGCCTCCAAAACGTGCAAATTTTCCTCCCCCGGCAAGCCAAAAATATATTCAACTTGTTCATTTTCCAAACATTTCACTAACATTTCTGCGGTATTCATAATCCCTCTAATTTTGTTTAATGTGTATGATTGACAGCAAAGATCACCCAGATCAAAAAATCTCATCTTCACCAGCAACTGTAGATCAATTCACTAAATATCTGCAATATCTAAAAATTTTATATAAGGTTTTATATATAAAAATTTCATAGTTGATCACTGGCTAAAAGTCCGCACCAGAATACTTAGTAACTGATATACAATTAGTATTGATAAATAATTGAGCAATATTAATCAGAAAAAATGACCAAATATTTACCCTATTACCTATTCCCTATTACCCATTACCTAATTAATCCAAACCGTTTTTTGATTGACAAACTCGTACATTCCTTGGAAACTCAACTCCCGACCATAACCAGAGCGCTTAATACCACCAAAAGGCAAACGGGGATCAGACTTCACCAAAGCATTAATAAAAACCGCCCCTGCCTCTATTTCCTCAACTAATCGCTCCTTTTCTGCCGGTTCATTCGTCCAAGCACTTGCCCCCAAACCAAACTCCGTACTATTCGCCAAAGCGATCGCCTCATCCAAAGTATTCACCCGGAATATTAAGGCTACCGGACCAAAAAATTCTTCCTGATAGGCAGGACAACCTGCTGGTAAATCAGCCAGAATAGTCGGCGGATAAAAATTACCAGGACGATCCAAAGGTTTGCCACCAATTAAAGCGATCGCCCCCTGATTTAAACAAGCCTGCACCTGCTGATCTAAATCATGTAAAATTCCCGGCGTAGCCAAAGGACCGACATCCGTATCCGGTAACATTGGATCACCAACTTTTAAGACAGCAAACTTTGCTAATAAACGATTGAGAAAATCATCAGCGATCGCCTCAAATAAAATAAACCGTTTGGCTGCTACACAGGATTGTCCGCTATTCATCAAACGGGCAGCCACAGCATTAGTAGCAGCTAAATCTAAATCCGCACTGGGTAAAACAATAAACGGATCACTACCCCCTAATTCTAAAACCGTTTTTTTCAAATGTTTGCCCGCCATGGAAGCCAAAGCCTCCCCCGCCGGTTCACTACCTGTTAAAGTGGCAGCCATCACCCGCTTGTCACTAACAATTTGAGCCACTCGATCAGATCCCACTAATAAAGTTTGAAAGGCTCCCGCTGGAAAACCGCCATCTAAGAATATTTGTTCAATTGCCAAGGCACATTGCGGCACATTAGAAGCGTGTTTTAATAAACCGACATTGCCCGCCATTAAAGCCGGAGCAGCAAAACGAAATACTTGCCAAAAAGGAAAATTCCAGGGCATCACCGCCAAGATCGGACCCAGTGGCTGATAACGGACAAAGGCCTTACCAGTATCCAATTCCCCTGGTAAATCAGCTAAAAATTCCTCAGCTTTTTCCCCATAAAAACGACAAACTAAAGCGCATTTCTCTACTTCTGCGATCGCTGATTTGAGAGTTTTACCCATTTCTAAGGTAATCATTTTACCTAATTCTTCGGCCCTTGCCTCTAATATATCAGCCACCTGAAACATCCAGGTTTTGCGTTGAGCAAAACTAGTCCGGCGATAGGTTTGAAAAGTCTCCATCGCTAAAGCTAACTTTTCTTCTATTACCTGGTCAGAAATAGCCGTAAAAGTCTGCAATTTTTCCCCGGTTGCCGGGTTAATTGTGGCAATGTTACTAGTCACTACTGGTGTACTCATAGAATTTTCTCCTGCATAGAAATAAATAACTTGATAAAAACAAAAACTCCCCTCTATTCCTCTAGTAGGGGAGTCATGCAACATATTTGACAATAGATATTTGACAAAAAACTAAAATGATTAATAACCACAAATTTTAGTAAGGTTAAGATTTTTATACAAATTACTGATATTTATCATACAAAAAATCAGAACATAAAAAAATTTTTGTCCGTATTTGTTAAGTTTACATGACATTCTATGGGTAAAATTCTATAGTTGAAATTCTTAAAGTCTAGGTAGCAAAAGCAAATTATCCCTCTGGAACTTCTATTGCTGGTATTCTACATTTTGGTGTGGGGATCGGATATAAGTAATTATCTAGTCGTTGATAATAGCAAAGGCCAGTTTTCATAAATATTCAATCTCATCCTAAAAGGAGGGATGGTGATTTTTAGGTGATCGCATTAACAATCAATCTGTTAAAGGGTTTTTGGTATTGAGATTGCTATTCCTGTGAGTCGTGATATTAGGCGATCACCTTCAAACTGATCGCAGACGGCACATTAGCATTACTCAAAACGAATACTCAATAAAAAAACTAAATTTATGAAGGCAATTATGACACAGCAATTATCTACTTCCCCCTCAGCAAAACTCAGCACTGCCAAGGCTTACATGGTTGGGGGAGGTATTGGCTCCTTGGCCGCCGCCGCCTTCCTGATTCGTGATGGCAATATTCCTGGTCGCAATATCACCATCTATGAGGCGATGCCCGTTTTAGGTGGCAGTCTGGATGGTGACGGCAACCCCACGCAGGGCTACACCATGCGTGGTGGAAGGATGCTGACGACCGATAACTATGAATGTACCTGGGATTTGTTCAAATCAATCCCTTCCCTCAGTTCTCCTGACCAGACTGTATTTGAAGAGACGATCGCCTTCAATCAGCTTCACCAGTCCCACTCTGGGGCTCGGCTCGTTGATCGCTATCGTGCCAAACTGGATGTTGAGTCCATGGGATTTTCGATGCAGGATCGGCTTGAACTCCTCAAACTCACCGAGGCTGACGAGGAGAAACTAGGCACTAGCCGCATTACAGATTGGCTATCACCGTCCTTTTTCACAACCAATTTTTGGTTCATGTGGTCAACAACCTTTGCTTTTCAACCCTGGCATAGTGCGGTTGAATTCCGACGTTACCTGCATCGGTTCATGATGGAGTTTTCCCGCATCGAAACCCTAGCAGGGGTCAAGCGCACTATTTATAACCAATTTGATTCATTGGTACAACCTCTGGTGAGTTGGCTGAAAACGCAGGGGGTCAATTTTGTCGTTAACTGTACCGTGACGGACTTTGAGCTAAAGACTGATCAGGGCAAGATCGTTGTCACTGGCATCCACCACCAGCGCGACGGCAAAACGGAAATCATGGCGATCGCCAATGATGATTTGGTATTCTTCCAAAACGGTTCGATGACTGATGCCTCTAGCTTTGGTTCAATGACGAGTGCTCCCCAACATCTCACTAAAGCCGATAGTGGTGGCTGGTTGCTATGGGAAAAGTTGGCTCACAGTCATCCTGAATTTGGTAATCCAGCAGCGTTCAATTCTAATATTCCAGAGTCGTTTTGGGAGTCATTTACGGTGACAGTCAAAGACACCGCTTTCTTTGACCAGATGGAGGCATTTTCTGGCAATCAGGCTGGCACTGGCGGTTTGGTGACTTTCAAAGATTCCCATTGGCTACTGTCAATCGTGTTAGCCCATCAACCTCACTACATTAACCAGCCTGCCGATGTGCAAGTGTTCTGGGGCTATGCTCTGCATCCCGATCGCATTGGCGACTTCGTACCAAAATCAATGGCTGATTGTAACGGCAAGGAAATTCTGCAAGAATTGTGCGGTCATCTCAATTTTGATCAATCAACGCTCGCCTCAGCAATCTGTATTCCGTGCCGTATGCCCTACATCACGAGTATGTTTATGCCCCGTGCCTATGGCGATCGCCCGTTGCCCGTTCCCAAGAACTCCAAGAACCTAGCTTTTGTCAGCCAGTTTGTCGAAATCCCTAATGATGTGGTTTTTACGGTGGAGTATTCCATTCGGGTTGCCCAAATAGCCGTTTACGAACTGCTGGGCATTGATCGAGAGATTCCACCCATTCTGCACCATGACGAATCTATCAAGGTGAAACTTGATGCAGTGGTTAAGGCGTTTCGATAAGGCTTCAACAGCTAATTCAGCGATCGCATCAATAATATATCTCTTAAAGGGTTTGTGGTATTGAGATCGCTATTCCTGTGAGTCGTGATTATTAGGCGATCGCTAATTTGAGAGTTTTACCCATTTCTAAGGAAATCATTTTACACTACATATAAAGCGTAGGGGCAATTCATGAATTGCCCCTACTACTAACTTAACTCAAAGTCTCTAAATAATCCCTCACCTGATTACGCCGTTTTGGCTGCCGTAACTTTTGTAAACCCTTCGACTCAATTTGTCGTACCCGTTCCCGTGATAATTTCAAAATACGACCAATTTCCGACAAGGAATATTGATGACCGTCAATCAAACCATAACGCATAGAAATCACTGCCCGTTCCCGACTACTCAGATCAGCTAAAAGCCGTTGTAATTCCTTATGTAAATCCTCCCGCATTAATAGTTGTTCCGGGGAAATATCATCGGTTTCCAATAATTCCCCTAGTTCCGTATCCTTATCACTACCGACTTTTGTTTCTAGGGAAACCTTGCGAGGCACTTTTAATAAAACTTCCCGCACCTGAATCACCGTCATGCCTAATTCATTGGCAATATCATCGAGGGTGGCAGTTCGGCCTTTTTCTTGGGATATTTTGCGTTGAGCCTTTTTAATTTTATTTAACTTTTCGGTGATGTGTACCGGCAGACGAATAGTGCGACTTTGGGTAGCGATCGCCCTAGTAATCCCCTGTCTAATCCACCAGTAGGAATAGGTACTAAAACGATAACCCCTGGTCGGATCAAATTTTTCTACCGCCCGTTCCAAACCCAGCGTCCCCTCTTGAATTAGGTCTAATAACTCTAAACCCCGATTCTGATATTTTTTGGCAACGGATACAACTAAACGTAAATTACTATTAATCATCAACTGTTTAGATGCCGTGCCATTGGCCAGGATTTTTTCTAAATCTTCTACTGTCAAACCAGCTAAATCAGCCCAACACCGTTTGCCAGCAGCCATAGTTACTTTGAGTTCTGGTAATGACAATTCAGTCGCCTCTGCCCATTTTTCTAAACTAGGACGATGCCCTAATTTAGCGGTCAAACGATCATGAATAGCAATTAAGCGGACGTATTCGCCCATCATACCTTCTTCTGTAGCGGCCGCCTGCTGACGCAATTCCAAAAGATGTACGTATTGTTGTACTTTTTTCGCTTCTAATACTTCCTGTTCCCGATCCAGCAAGTTGACCCGACCAATTTCTTGTAAATACAGTCTGACCAAATCAGTTGTATTTTTCACATGACTTTTCGGTTGAGCAACAATAACTACTTCATCCAGTTCATCCCGATCAAATATTTCTATTTCCGGGCTATTCATGGGAAAATCAACATCAGCTAAAGCCTGGGGAAAATCTTCCGCTACAAGCTGTTTTTCTAAATTAAGTAGGTTAAAATCGTCTGGTAGGATATTCATCTTAGATCACTCCAATTAACTGAAACTGCTATGGGGGAATGGATAGATATGATGCCCTTTTAAAAAAATTTTATTATTAAATTATTATTAGATTAATCATTCCCAAATTTATCAAGGAACCTTGCTAATTACTTTTAACTTTTTAGGATAAATTTTCTAGTATTAACTATGGAATTTGAAGGTGAGTTTAAGAAACTTGACTAGTTTTCTGGGTTAAAAGTTAGTTTTTCTGTAACAAGTCTTAAAATTAGGATTTCCCTTCAAATAATATTTGTACTTATAATTTAATTAAACGAATTAAACCTTGATATTCTTTGATCTGATTGACTCTCACGAATGATCAGGCCACTCACCGGACCATGATAGAGAATATCACTGTAGTATAGGAATAGTAGATATTGCTATCAGTGATTAATATCATGTTTTTGAGTAACTATTATCACTAATTAACCAATATGCAGATTGATTAGAGACAGTGAAAATTTTAGTATTAAGTTTTGTTAAATTTAACAGGGTCAAATTAACTATTCTTTACTTGATTACTTGTTGCTAATTATAGTATTTTCAGGTTCATTCTTGATTTTTTTTCTCTGATGTATTTTTCAGATTCCTATAATCTAAACTTATGCGATCGCCCTTTATCAGTTTTTTGTGATTAGATAGGTGAGACATGACAAATATTATTACCTATAGCCCCGCCTATACGATTGTCCCCACCTATGAATGTTTTAATCGTTGTACCTATTGTAATTTTCGCCAAGAGCAGAGTAATTGGTTATCTTTATCAGAAGCAAAATCTTTACTATTAAATTTACCGACGAATACAACAGAAATCCTCATCCTCAGTGGTGAAATCCATCCGCACAGTGAACGTCGGCAGGCCTGGATAGAATTAATCTATGATCTAGGGGAATTAGCTCTATCTTTAGGTTTTTTTCCCCATACCAATGTCGGTCCCCTCAGTCGGCAGGAAATGGCTTATTTAAAATCAGTCAATTTTTCTATGGGTTTAATGTGGGAACAAACTACCCCTAGATTATTAGAAACAGTGCATCGTCATGCCCCTAGTAAAAATCCCGCTGTGCGTTTACAACAATTAATCTGGGCAGGAGAATTACAAATTCCTTTTACCACTGGTTTGTTATTAGGGATTGGGGAAAATCAGCAGGAACGTATAGAAACTTTACGGGCGATCGCTGCTATACAAAAAGAGTGGGGACACATTCAGGAAGTAATATTGCAACCCTATTCTCTGGGCTCTCGGCAAATTAATCAGGATATGGGTTTTGATCAGGCAATGTTACCAAGTCTAGTTGCTATTGCTAGGGAATTTTTACCGGCTAGTATGACGATTCAAATACCGCCGAATTTATTAGTCAATCAAACAGTATTATTAGATTGTTTAAAAGCGGGAGCGAGAGACCTGGGGGGAATTTGTCCTTTAGATGAAGTGAATCCCGATTATCACCATGGCAGTGTGACATATTTAAAAGATTTATTAGCCCAAAATAATTGGCAATTAATACCCCGCTTACCGATTTATCCCCAATATGATCGTTGGTTATCACCCCGCTTAGAGAATATGTTGCCATCACGACAGGAAATAATCAGTCAATATTAATAAGTGGCGACAATATCAGTCTTTTGGTGCTTGTCCCAAAAAAATGCTAAGAAAATGCACTTCTATTACAGCAGAAAATCAAAAAAAACGCAACTAAAAAATTGCATTTTCAAAAAAATTGTTGTAATATAAATCATGGTTGTAGCTCTCCTGGTATTAGGAAAGTGGTAGATGTACCCTGATGTTTAACTCCCCGATATTTTACATCGGGGTTTTTTGTTGCTTAATTGGATTTTAGATAAATCCTCCTAAATAAGTATTGGACTATTTTTTTCTCTATCTTTAAATGTCTTTTGTCAATAAAACTCAGAAATAAAGCCTAAATCTCATAATCTAGGGCCAAAATATCCAGGACAACTGGTTTAATCAGATTTTGCACAACTGCCTGATGGGCCGGATGAATTTGATAGGTATTTAAAGCCGGGCGATCACTAAATTTGACTAATAAACCATGTTGGAAACCTTGGGATCTTTCAGTAAAATTTTCGCCACAGGATATTTCTAAAATTTCTGGGATTGCCGTCTGTAAATTGCGTAATTCTTGCATAATTTGGGCGATCGCTTCTGGGGAAGTTTCTGGCTGCCATTTAAACAGTACAATGTGGATGATCATGCAATTTTATTTGTAGATTTTTTGGTAAATAATTAACCCCGCTATACTATCATGACAGACTTACAAATGCGGATTGCTACCGCTGCTGATATTCCCACACTGATTGATTTATATGCCCAGATGGATGACGAGTCACCCCTAGCAGCGGAAACAGTGACTAAGGTTTTTCAAGAAATAGCCAATTATCCTAATTACTATATTTATTTAGCCTCATTAAACGAATCACCCCAAACGGTGATCGGTACTTTTAGTTTGATTTTTCTACCGACAATGATGCACCCCGGTTATCATAAATATGCGGAGATAGATTCTGTGACTATTTTGCCGGCCTATCGTTGTCGGGGTTTTGGCAAACAGATGATGCAATTTGCCCTGAATATTAGTCGGGAGGCTGGCTGCTATAAAATGAGTTTATCGTCTAATGTATTAAGGATTCATGCCCATAAATTTTATGAAGATTTAGGCTTTCAGAAACATGGTTGGAGTTTTAGTTTGATTTTGTAGGTATTTTCACTGTTGATTGATCAATTGCCCCTAATAGACGGGATGCAAAACCCTGTATTGACGGATTGATCACCCTCTGATAAAATGTTGGCATATCTTCACGTCGTAAAAATAATGAGGTATTCTATGAAACATCAAATTTTTGCTTTAAGTTTAATATTATCTCCTTTCTACTTGACTAATGCTAGTTACGCTCAAGTGCAATATGATCTCAATTACACTAATATTATTGAAAGTAGAAGTTGTGCTGGTTGCAGTTTAAGTGGAGCAAATTTACAAGGTGCTAATTTAATAGCAGGGAATTTTGCCGGTGCTAATCTACAGGGAACTAATTTGCAAGGTGTCAATCTTGCCGGTGCAAATTTAGCGGGTGCTAACTTACAGGGTGCTAACTTAGCTAATACCAATTTATTAGGTGCTAACTTACAAGGTGCGAATTTACAAGGTGCAGAACTATTAGAGGCAAATTTAGCGAAGGCAAATTTATTAGGTGCAAGACTAGATGGTGCTAATTTACAGCAGACTAATTTAAGTGAAGCAATACTGAATGATGCTAATTTTACCGATGCTAATCTGCGTTTTAGTTTTTTGTTTCGGGCGAATTTAACTGGAGCTGATTTTACTAATGCTAATCTCTTCAATGCCGATTTACGCCAAGCGAACTTAAATAAAACAAAATTTTATAATACTAATTTAAGTCAATCCCAGTTAATTGGTACTAATATTGGTTTAGCGGATTTAACGGGAGCTAATATGACGGGAGCTAATTTGAGAGAGACAGTATTTGCCCCTGATATTTGTGATATTGGTATTGTTTTTGATTGTGTAAATCCATCTAAACTAGTTCAAGAAAATCAAGACAATAGTTATAATCTTGATAATACAACGAGTGTACCGCAAACTGTGCCAAACCAAATGGCTCCTAAGAATCCTACGGTTGAAGAACAACCATCAAAACCGCTGCCTGCTTTGTGGTAACTATTGGGATTTAGCATAAATCATGCGAAAGGAATGATCAGCTAGAATTTCTACGATCAAATTCACTGGAATATGGGGATGATGGTTAAGTAAAGGTGATATAAATAATACTGGATGTAAGGCTTGCCAGAAATACTGCACAAATTTTTCAATAGTTGTTTCTGTCATGCCACTTTTACCTTGGGCGATCATTTCCTGTTCCGCTTGTTTACGCCAAATCAGTGATAAACGATAATCTATGGGATGTAAAATAATTAATTGATCTAACTTTTGCCATAGGGGCAAATATTCTTTTAATTTTTCGTTCATATCTCTGGCAAATTGCCGATCTGCTTCTGTATTAATCGGCCAAGGTGCTGAGTTGAAAATATTAGGATCAATTGGATAAACCCCGACAAACCAACCTTCAAATAATACCATATCCACCTGATTAATAATTTCTGGGATAGTGCGATCGCCCGATCCCTGATGGAGAGATTTATCAAAACGGGGGATCAGTATATTAGTTTGATGAGTTGGAGAAAATTGCCGACATTGTTCTAAAATATTCACTCCTAAATCTACATCATGAGTACCGGGCGGACCCCGCCAAATTAAGCGGGGGTCTTGTTTTTGTAATATTTGTCGATCACTATAGGTTTTATATAAATCATCTAAGGATAAACTGACAGTTTGATAACCTAATTCAGCTAATAAAATAGTTAAAACCTTACCCAGGGTAGTTTTGCCCGTACCTTGACCGCCTAATATGCCTTGGATTAATACTCGGTTTAGTTGTTGTCGTTTTTCTGCTATTTGTAAAGCTAAAGGCAACCAGAATTGCCAAGCGGTTTGCCAGAGATTAATATTTGGTAAATCTAACTGATTAATAGCGTGAATACTAGACAAAAATAAGTGCGATCGCTCCTGTAATTTTGCCTGCACATTTATGGCTGTAATACCCCAAATATTAGCCTGCTGAGGGTTAGCTAATTCTAAATCAGCTAATATTTTTAAATCATTATCAGTAAATCCGTGATTTTTCTGACAATTCTCAAGAATAGGTAATAAATCATTCATGATTTTTGTATCGTACAAATATTTGCTTAGATGCTTTAAGAACCCAATTTAAACGCTTCCACAAATAAACCAAAGGTAATGCCAAATTTTAAACCCTGGAGAATATCTAACCAGAGCGATCGCCACCGAACTAAACTAGGCCGATAATATAACCAATTCATTAATTCAATTGCCAATAAACAAACTAAAGCACAGCCAATATCCAAATAACCTGCTTGCCCAGTAATTGTCGAAATACTTGTGGCCAAGAAATTGCCAAATAAAAAGCTAATAATCGTTAAAGAAATCTGTCGCCATGGATTGACTAACCATATTGTTAATCTCGCCCCAGTGGCATTGATTAAACGGTTAATTCTGGTATCCTGCATATTTTTCTAAGTGCAGTTAATATTGATGGAATCAACTATAACATAATTGCTGAGAGACAAAAAATCCTCAATAACTGTCAGTAATTTAATTCAACCAAAACATGATATAAAAATTAATGCACTTAATTTTAACTATCATCAAATATGACAAAAACTGCGTGGATATTTCCCGGACAAGGTTCACAGGCATTAGGTATGGCTAAAGATTTATTAGATCAAGCCGATGCAGTGGCAAAATTTGACCAAGCAAAAGAAATATTAGGATGGTCTGTTTCAGAAATTTGTCAAGAGGAAACGGGAAAATTATCGCAAACTCTTTATACTCAACCTTGTTTATATGTGATAGAAACAATTTTAGTTGATCTTTTAAAATCCCATGATAAAAAACCTGATTTGCTTGCTGGTCATAGTTTAGGGGAATACGTAGCGTTATATGCGGCAGAGGTTTTTGATTTTGCCACAGGTTTAAATTTGGTGAAACAAAGAGCGCAATTAATGGAGCAGGCTGCCGGGGGGGAAATGGTGGCATTAATTGGTTTTGACCGGCAACAATTAGAAGGGGCGATCGCCCAGACTGATAATATTGTTTTAGCCAATGATAATAGTGCGGCTCAAGTGGTGATTTCTGGTACACCGGAGGCAGTGGCAACGGTATTAGGGCAGATTAAAGTGAAGAAAGCTGTGAAATTAAATGTGTCGGGTGCGTTTCATTCTCCCTTAATGGCAGACGCTTCTCAGGAGTTTACTAAAATATTAGAATCTATTAATTTTCAGGATGCGATCGCACCAGTATTATCTAATGTGGAACCGACTCCGGCAACGGCTGCTGATATTCTCAAACAGCGTTTAATTGCTCAAATGACCGGACCTGTACGCTGGCGGGAAATTTGTTTACAGATGCCAGAATTACAAATCACTAATGTGATAGAAGTCGGTCCGGGTAATGTTTTAACAGGTTTATTCAAACGTACTTGCCCTGATGTGCAGTTACAAAATATTAGTGGTTTAGCGGAAATTTAGGAATTGTTTTATTTAATGGTGCGTTACACTTCGTTAACGCACCCTACTAGATATACCAGATCAGCTATGTAAATATTTGGTTATTCAATTTTAATTTTTTCAAAAAATTCAGGGACAACCTCATATAATAATTGATCAATTTGCCAGGCTTTCGGTTGATAAATAAAAGGTCTTCTGGGATAAATTCGATCATTTACCCAAAAAGCTGACCAATCTGTAGTAGTCTCAATACATTGTTTGGCAAAACCTTGAATATTATGGCGTTGTTCCTGTTGTATGCAACCAGTAATAAATATATCAACATAAGATTGGACAATAGGAAAACGAACGCTAGACTTTTTCACAGACTCAGGTTTTGTCACATAAATCCATACTTGACCGTCTGGTATTGGTAAAGTATTTTTCACCGTGGAAATGTTAGTATCTGCAACTAATACTCGACAATAATCTCTCTCACGCAGATCAGTTGCTAATAATTCACCTTTACTAACAGAAAATACTACGGCATTTAGCATGGCTTGATTATCAGGCACAACACCTAAAAAAGTTGTGCTGACTCCAAGATCAATACCTTTTTGAAACCAACCCCGTCGAAATCCTTTAATTAAAATAGGATAGGCATTAGTAGCAAGAGGCGATGTTCTCTGACGTGACTCGTCTTCCATCAGACTGCCATAACCTATAATGTATTGTTTTTTATTATCATCTCCTGCTGGCCGACAAGAGTTATTCGACGAACTCATTAGCGACTGAGCATAAGTAATATTAGTATTAGTGAGTAAATAAGCTAATACAGCTAAAAAAAATATGTTTTTTTTCATCTCTTTTTTTGCCCTCCAGAATACTCCCGTTTTAGAGGTGGATTATTAACATCTTAAGACAAATTTTCCTTAAACAGCTAAAAACCGTTGAATAATCTCATCACTTAATGTTGACGTAGCACCAGCCGAAACAATACCCCCTTTTTGCATAGCATAATACCAGTCTGCTTGTTTGACAAAATGTAAATGTTGTTCTACCAATAAAACACTAATACCTGTCGTCTGAGCAATCCGTTTCACCGCTGCTTCAATTTCTAAAATAATAGAAGGTTGGATGCCTTCCGTCGGTTCATCTAATACTAATAAACGAGGTCTGCCTACTAAGGCACGGGCGATCGCTAATTGTTGTTGTTGACCACCGCTTAAATTGCCACCCAGACGATGATACATAGATTTTAAAACTGGGAATAACTCGACAATATCATCAGGGATTTCTTGTTTTTTGGGTGGTTTTGCCTGAGCCTCTAAACCTAATAGTAAATTTTCCTTAACGGTTAAATTAGCGATAATTTCCCGCCCTTGGGGGACATAACCAATCCCTAAACGGGCCCGTTGATCAGTAGTTTTATTTAATAAATGATTGCCACAAAATTCAATATTACCGCCACGGGGATTCAATAAACCCATCACAGTTTTTAATAGAGTTGTTTTACCCACGCCATTGCGACCGATTAAACAAACCATTTTGCCCGGTAATACACTTAAATCAACATCCCGTAAAATATGACTTTCCCCATAAAAAACATTTAAGTTACTAACTTTCAGGGTAGGTTCAACGGCTATATTTTCCATAATTCATTATTCCTTTAATTATTCTTTAATAATTTTCTATTAATTGCAGAGTTAATCAAAAATTGACTAAAATCTCACAACTATTCATCCGATTTACCTAAATAAACTTCGATCACCCTTGGATCGCTCTGTACCTCATCCATTGTGCCTTCACACAAGACAGAACCTTGATGTAATACAGTAACTTTTTTGGCAATTTGTCTAACAAATTCCATGTCATGTTCCACCACTAAAATAGAATGACTTTCTGCCAAAGATAATAATAATTCACCCGTTAAAAAAGTCTCTTCATCGGTTAATCCTGCCACTGGCTCATCTACTAATAATAAATCCGGTGACTGGGCGACTAACATTCCTATTTCTAACCATTGTTTCTCACCGTGGGAAAGATAGGCTGCTTGTATCGTTGCTTTATGACTTAAACCAATCGTTTGTAGTAAATTTTTTACCGTCATTTTTTCGGAAGAATGCGGTTTTTTCAAGAGGGTAGCCAAGACATTTTTATTATGATTACAAGATAATTCTAAATTTTCTTTGACCGTTAAATTGAGATAAACCCTGGGTGTTTGAAACTTGCGACCAATACCTAACCGAGCAATCTGATATTCAGACAAACCCGTTAAACTTTTCTGGTTAAAAAATACTTCGCCTGTGGTCGGTTTTACCTTACCAGTAATCACATCCTGAAATGTAGTTTTACCAGCTCCATTGGGACCAATTACCACCCGTAATTCTCCCACATCCATATTAAAAGTTAAATCATTGAGAGCTTTAAAACCATCAAAACTGACAGTTAAATTATTAATTTCTAAAACTTTTTGATTGGTGTTAATTGCATTATTTGTCATATTTGATTTCTCACTTTGCCTAGAATTTTTTAGATAATTAAGATCATTAAATAGAAATATTTATATTTCTCTATCCCGTTTTTCTTTTTCTAATAGTTGTCGTTCATATTCCACTTCTGGATCCTCTTCTAAACTAGGATAAGTTGTTGCATAACGCCGATTAATACCAAATAAATTGAGGATTTTATCTAAACCATCCTGCTGGAACCAACCGACAATTCCATTCGGTAAAACCATCACTACTATTAGGAATAACGCTCCTTGAAAAAATAACCAAATTTCTGGGAATTGTTCACTTAATAAACTCTTACCAAAATTCACTATTAAAGTACCGATAATCGCCCCAATTAAAGTTGCCCGACCGCCTACCGCTACCCAAATTACCATCTCAATGGAAAAGGCAATATCCATCGCTTTCGGCGAAATAATTCCCGTTTGTAGGGTAAACATTGCCCCCGCCATACCCGCTAAACCCGCAGAAATAGCAAATACTAAAACTTTAAAACCTGTGGGATTATAACCAGAAAATCTTACCCGTGGTTCATCGTCTCTAATTGCTACTAATAAACGACCAAATCTACCACTCGTTAACCAACGACATAGGGCATAAGCAATGACTAATAATATAACTGTCAAAATATAAAATATTACTTTGGTTCTTTCCTCAGTAAATGACAAACCTAAAATAGTTTTAAAATCTGTTAAACCATTAGTACCATTAATTAATTTTTGTTGACCATTGAAAAAGTTAAAAAATACAATAGTCATTGCCTGGGTTAGAATAGAAAAATAGACACCCCGAATGCGATTTCTAAATATTAAATAACCTAATATTCCTCCCACAATAGCGGGAATAATAAAAATTGCTATTAAGGTAAAAGGAAAACTATAAAATGGTTGCCAAAACCAGGGCAATTCTGTTACGCCATAAAGAGACATAAATTCTGGTAATTGACTACTGCTTCCGGCTGGTATTTGCAGTTTTAAATACATGGCGATCGCATAACCACCCAGGGCAAAAAATACGCCGTGACCCAGGCTTAACATTCCTGTATAGCCCCAGATTAAATCAATACCTAAAGCTACGATAGATAAAGATAAAAAACGCCCTAATAAATTCAACCGAAAACTCGGTAAAATGATTGGCATGATCACGATCAAAAATAGGGCGATCACTAGAACAATACCGACCTCAATCAATAGTTTTTGATTTTGTTTGTAAGTTTTTTGTAATTGAGTCATGGTTAAATATAATTTTTGCTATTTATGAAAAAATGATTGAACTACATGATTAATCTAATTATTAATTTCCTGTACATCCGGTTGCTCTAAATTAGTTAAATCAATTTGATAAAATTTAGAAAAACTAGTATTATCCCGACTGAATCCGTTACCATTTCTTACTTCTATAATAAAAGTGCGATCGCTGTCTGTTTGCTTAGTTACACTATCAATAAAATTAAATTGTAAGTCTGGTAAATTTAAGGGCTGTGCCTCTAAATAATCTGGCAGAGAAACACATAATAAAACGGCTCCATCTTGATAACGACCGGCATATAACCAATAGGTTTGTTCATTGCTGATAAATTCTTCATTGTAAAATACCGTAAACCTTTCTAATCGCTCTAAATCAGGGTTATAATTACATTGTTTATCCACATAAATTTCATCAGCTCTCACTATTATTTTGGGAAACGTGAAAAGTAAAATATTTGTAAAAATTAGCAATATCAGAGATGTTAATTTTGTTAAATGTTTGATGAATTTAGCATGATATTTAAATAACATTTTTCTTTTTTTAGTGAATAAATAAACTAAATTTTTGTATATAAAGGCTGTTGAATTTTTATGGGGTTAATATCTAAGTAAATATTAATTATTGTGTAATCATCACTGCCAAAAGCTCCCGTATAATATCCCCTCGTCCCTTCCCCTTTTCTAAAGACAAATTCAAAACCTAAATCATCAAATTCATAATCAAGATTTTGGGTAAAAGCTAAACCAATAAATTGCCGATATTTATTATCAATTAAGTTAAATAAAATATCAATTAAAATACTATTAGCTAAAACGTCTGGGTAAAATTCATATTTATTATGATAGGGGTAATAGTCGGCTGAATCAGGCATCAGTTTCGCCCCTTTTCGTTTTAATTCATTGGGTGTCGTTTTCATGGTTTTTAAATTCAATTGATCACCCTTACCCAAATAGCTAAGTTTCACATTCTTAATATTAAAATCATGGATGTGATGATTCATGGATGAAATAGACAAATCCATTAATAAAATACCTTGATAACCAATCACTTCTAATTGTTCATCTTGCACCACTATGGCGGTATCTTCATCTACGCCAATCCCCCATTGATAACCCACCGTATTCATTAATACTATTGATCGGGCAAATCTTGCTCTTTTAAAAAAGTGTTGATCAATAAAAATATCGCTACCAATAAACCCTAAACCTTTACCAATAATTGCGCCATCCACCCCCCGTTTCAAAATATCTAAATTACTTCTGGTCGCCGTAAACATGGTGCTACTCATCATGGCTGCCCCGGCACTGGTTCCCGCTATTACGCCTCCCCGCTCATACACCTGCCAAATAGCATCTAACATGGCAGTGCGATCGCCCTGGGCTGTTAACAAAATTTCCGTAATACGATGTTGTTCGCCGCCGGTGAAATATATACCAGTACAATCTTTCACCTGTTCTATTAAATCTCGATCATTAACGGCTGTCCGATAATCTACATCAATATTGCTATTAGCCAGGGGAATAAAAATCGGATCAGCTCCGTATTTTTTTAAGGCATTCATGGCATAACCACCCACTTTATAGGGATGGCGACTGGCAGTTGGAAAAACTGCTATTTTTGCTCCTTTTCCCCCAGCTAATTCAATGATTTTGTCAAAAATTACCTGATGATCATAACGGAGCGCGCCGCCAATAATAACTAAACTAGGTGTATTTGAGGTTGCCATTGTATTTCATAAAATACTGATTGATCAAATTAGGGAATAGGTAATAGGGAATGGGTAATAGGAATTTTTAGGATTCTACACTGCGTCCTTTTTGCGGGAAAATGCCACCTGGACGCACTTGTAAGAAGGCAATAATTAGGGCAAATACCATCACTTTTGCCATGCTACTAGTGGCGAAAAAGGTGAAAAAGTCAGCTAGTGGTTGAAATGGGGCGAATAATAGAGCTAAAGTACCGGAGCCTAATAAATAGCTAATTGTGCCAATAGATAAGGCTGCTACTACACTGCCGACTATTTTACCGACACCACCTACTACTACTACCATAAAAGTGTCAACAATGTAATTCTGCCCAGTATTAGGTCCGACGGAACCCAAAAGGCTAATACCACAACCCGCTATGCCAGCTAAACCGGAACCCATAGCAAAGGTCAAAGCATCCACAGTTTTAGTAGGAATCCCTAAACAAGCGCTCATATTGCGATTTTGGGTAACAGCTCGAATCCTTAGACCCCAAATAGATTTTTGTAAAAATTGATAAATAGCGAATAAACAGAGAATAGTTAAGATAATAATAAAAATTCTCGTGTAGGGAAATTGTAAACCCTTGGTGACTTCCCAGCCTCCTCGTAACCAAGCGGGAGCAGTCACATCGACGTTTTGCGCACCAAACCAGGGTTTGGTCACTGCTAATTTGAAACTCTGACCTAATAAGGCTCCCACCGTTAACGATATACCCAAAGATAAGGGTAATAACAGGGCGATCGCCCGATTTTTCATCTGGGGAAAATCAGGTCGTTTTTTAACGAAAAACATTCCACCAAAAAATAAAGCAGAAAATATTATTAAACCGATAATTAATACCCAGTTCACACTTCTCACGAACTGTTGCAAAATTAAACTCACTCCCCAGGTGGCTAACATTGTTTCTAACGGTCGTCCGTATAAATGTCTAATTACCCCCCGTTCTAATAATAAGCCAACAGCAGCAGTGACAATAAATGCCATGATTAGGGCGAAAAAAATATATATATTAGAACCAAATACACCTAAAGGTTTAAAAGCATTTTGTACCAGGAAAGTTGTATAGGCTCCTAACATGATCAATTCACCATGAGCCATATTAATCACGCCCATCAAACCAAAAATAATTGCTAACCCTAAAGCTGCTATTAATAAGACAGCCCCAATACTAATACCATTAAAAATACCGTCTATTAATTGCACCATAAGTTTTTGACATATTTAGATAATCACTAAAAAAATTTCAGAGGCAATTTATTAATTGCCTCTTTCTGATCAATTTGCTAATCCTAGAAAATCTTAATATTTCCCAAAAATTTCCCAAAAATTTCTAAAAGATTTCTAAAAATTACATCTTATATTTGCCACCTTTCGCCGGATCAGACCAATCACAAGCAAAACCTTGAGTTTCTGTGACAAATTGGTTCCAGGGAATCGGTTTCACGGATTCTGGTGTTTCATAAACGATTTCAAATAAACCATCATCCCGCACTTCCCCAATCCGCACATATTTAGAAATGTGATGATTATTTTCCATAGTAATCTTACCTTCTGGTGCATCAAAGGTTTGACCTAAAGCCGCCATCCGCACTTTTTCTAAATCATCAGCCGTTGCTGCTTTTTCTACCGCCTGTTTCCACAAATACACCATAATATAAGCCGCTTCCATCGGATCATTCGTCACCCGATCAGCGCCATATTTAGCCCTAAAAGCAGCGACAAATTTATCATTAGCAGGAGTTTTCACCGTCATAAAATAATTCCAGGCAGCATACTGACCTTTCAAATATTCTACGCCAATCGCTTTTACTTCTTCCTCTGCAATACTCACCGACATAGTAGGATATTTGTCAGGGGTTAAACCAGCTCCCTGTAATTGTTTGAAGAAAGCCACATTACTATCACCATTCAGAGAATTAAAGATTACTCCCCCATCTGGTAAAGCCTGTTTGATTTTGGTAATAATCGGCGTAACTTCCGTACCACCCAAAGGAATATAATCTTCCCCTACGGTTTCTCCACCAATCGCCGCTAACTGAGCCTTAATAATAGTATTAGCCGTGCGGGGGAAAACATAATCGGAACCCACTAAGAAAAACTTAGTGCCCTTATTATCAAATAACCACTGTACTGCTGGTTCAATCTGTTGATTAGGAGCCGCTCCCGTATAGAAAATATTTTTGGAACATTCCTGACCTTCGTACTGCACCGGATACCAAAGCATATGATTTTTACTTTCAAATACCGGTAATACAGCTTTCCGACTAGCAGAAGTCCAGCAACCAAAAACCGTCACAACTTTATCACTATCAATTAACTTCGTCGCTTTCTCGGCAAAAGTCGGCCAATCGGAAGCACCATCCTCAACTACCGGCTCAATTTGTTTCCCTAATACTCCACCCGCCTTATTAATTTCCTCTATCGCCAATAGTTCGGCATCAACTACACTCTTTTCACTAATCGCCATCGTACCGCTGAGGGAGTGTAAAATTCCTACTTTAATCGTATTACCAGCAGGAGCCGGGCTGCCAGTCGGACTAGTTGCAACGGTCGGGGAAACTGTAGGGGAAGCAGCGGTATCAGTGGGAGGCGTGCCACCACAAGCCTTTAATAAAATACTAGTGGCTAAACTAGCAGAACCGTAGATCAAAAATCTTCGACGATCAAATTTGTTGGTCATGTTTAAAACATTACTCCGTCAATAATTTGCTTAGTGATCAATACCTAGTCAAAACCATCTGCTGAGATATGGTTTTAATATTAGACGCTAATATATAACACATTAATGAAAGCAATAGTATTCATAAAAAGTCTGATTTTTTGTAATTATATATACAAAAAAGCGTGATACTTAGGAGTAAGAGGAACTTCTACGATTTCTGACAAATCTGATGATTAATCGGGCGATCGCCCTGATGATTGAATAAATAGTTGACTAAGTTTGATGATTAAAATGTATCGATATTGATAACAGCATTTTTTTGCTGATCAAATATTTGAGCAAAAGTATTGGTTATCTTCCATAGAAAATATTGGTTTAATTCAGAAATTTTTATCAGTGAGAAAATCTTATCTTTACTGAATAGAAACAATAATAAGCTAACCAACCCCAATATCATCCTGCTATTCACAGCCGGTCAAATATTTCTGCAAACTAAATTAAAAAACCGTCATTTTTTGTTAAGATTAGATATATGCACTTAAAATTAAAAACCTATTAACAATGTCTAATTCAGTCGAGCAGACTAACTCTGCCCCCCCAGAAAAAATTTACTTACCAAAAACCCACGAGTCAGAAAACCTCAAGAAAATTCGCCATACCACCTCCCACGTCATGGCAATGGCAGTACAAAAATTATTTCCGAAAGCTCAAGTGACGATTGGTCCTTGGATTGAAAATGGTTTTTATTATGATTTTGATAATCCTGAACCTTTCACCGAGAAAGATCTAAAGGCAATTAAAAAGGAAATGATTAAAATCATCAAACAAAAATTGCCCGTCATTAGAGAAGAAGTGAGTCGGACAGAGGCAAATCAAAGAATTCAAGCAATTAATGAACCCTACAAATTAGAAATATTAGAAGGCCTGCAAGAACCAATTACTATTTATCATTTAGCTGATCAATGGTGGGATTTGTGTGCTGGTCCCCATATTGAAAACACCGGGGAAATTAACCCTGATGCGATTGAGTTGGAAAGTGTAGCGGGGGCCTATTGGCGGGGAGATGAGACAAAGGCTCAATTACAAAGAATTTATGGTACGGCCTGGGAAACACCAGAGCAATTAGTCGAATACAAAAGACGTAAGGAAGAAGCTCTCAAACGGGATCACCGCAAATTAGGTAAGGAATTAGGCCTATTCATGTTTGCAGATATAGTCGGTCCCGGTTTACCTTTGTGGACTCCTAAAGGAACGGTTTTACGGACTGTCTTAGAGGATTTCCTCAAACAGGAACAGGCAAAACGGGGTTATTTATCAGTGGTCAGTCCTCACATTGGGCGGGTTGATCTATTCAAAACATCGGGACACTGGCAAAAATACAAAGAAGATATGTTCCCGATGATGGCGGACGATGAGGTAGCAAAATTACAAGAATTAGGTTTTGTTCTGAAACCAATGAACTGTCCTTTCCACATTCAAATCTATAAAAATGAATTGCGTTCTTATCGTGATTTACCGATGCGTTTAGCAGAATTTGGCACGGTTTATCGCTATGAACAATCGGGAGAATTAGGCGGATTAACTAGAGTCAGGGGTTTTACCGTCGATGACTCCCATTTATTTGTCACTCCTGATCAATTAGATGGTGAGTTTTTAGATGTGGTGGATCTCATCCTCTCTGTTTTTAATAGTTTGCAATTAAAGAATTTCAAGGCCCGTTTAAGTTTCCGAGATCCTGCCTTAGATAAATATATTGGTTCTGATGAAGCCTGGGAAAAATCCCAAGCAGCTATTCGGCGGGCGGTGGAAACTTTACAAATTGAACATTTTGAAGGAATTGGCGAAGCCGCTTTTTATGGTCCTAAATTAGACTTTATTTTCCAAGATGCCCTAGAACGGGAATGGCAATTAGGAACCGTCCAGGTTGACTATAATTTGCCGGAACGATTCAACTTGGAATACGTAGCTGAAGACGGTTCTCGCCAAAGACCGATCATGATTCACCGTGCGCCCTTTGGTTCCTTAGAACGGTTGATCGGTATTCTCATTGAAGAATATGCCGGTGATTTTCCTTTATGGATGGCCCCTATTCAAGTGCGTCTGTTGCCAGTCAGTGATGACTTTTTACCCTTTGCTAAGGAAGTTTGCCTGCAAATGCAAAAACTTGGTATTCGGGCCGAAACAGATACGAGTGGCGAGCGTTTAGGTAAATCTATTCGTAATGCGGAAAAACAAAAGATTCCCGTCATGGCGGTGGTAGGAGCGAAGGAAGTCGAATCAAATTCCCTCAGTATTAGAACCCGTTTAAGTGGCGAATTAGGTTCCATCCCAGTGCCAGAAATAATTGAGCGAATACAGCGGGCGATCGCCTCTTATGAAAATCTATAACCCTGAAAACTAGAGAGGACTTAGGCAAAGATAAGAAATTATTATTTTCCTAAGAAGTTGTTAATATATGATGAAAGTGGGGTAAATATTTACCTCACCATCCCTCCCAGAGAGGGGATAAAAATTATAGGGTCATTTTTTAAAATGCGTTGTTCAATCAAACCAAAAAATTTATATAGTTCTTTTGGCAGTCAAATCTTGCCAATTATTCAATCTATTAAAAATCAAATTATTAATTCTCCTGCATTCTGGCCTAAAATCTCTTTTTATTCGGTAATAGGCCTGAGGTCAGAGATAAATTATTTGGTCAACGCTGGCCTATTGTTCTTACCTCTGGGTGGATGGCAACCAATCAATTTATCTAAAATAAAACCTGTTATTTATGACTACCACCAAAAACAAAATAGAGTCTTTATTAAGCAAATTACCGGATGATTGTTCCCTAGAGGATGTACAATACCATCTTTACGTTATTGAAAAAGTTGTACAAGGGCTGGAAATAGCTGATACAGCAAGAAAAATTACACAAGATGAAGCTGAAGGGCTTTTGAATAAATGGGTTATAAAGTAGTTTGGTCGGCTAATGCTATAGATGATGTGGATGCGATCGCCTCTTATATTGCGCGAGACTCCATTTCCTATGCGGCTGCAGTAGTACAAAAAGTCATTAGTGTCACCCGTAATCTAACGGAAGTTCCCTTAGAAGGAGGCATGATTAGAGAATTTGGGGAACCTAATTTTCGTCAAGAATTTGCCTATAGTTATCGAATTATTTATCAAGTAGAAGATGATTTAGTGACAGTCGTGGCAATAGTTCCAGGGAAAAAATTATTAGATTTTTAAACCTTTGAATTTGGCTTTTTGTATTATAAATTAATTAAAATATCCATTTTTCTAAAAAAATATATTTATCATTAAAAATTAACACCGAGTTGTTATTTGAAGTTACAGCTCGGTCTTTTAATGGCCACAATAAAATATAAAAACCGGGTTTTTCAAAAAATCAGGTTTCTTTGGAGATAGATTTTAGAAAAATTGACACTCAGAAAAAAATTTAGATTAACCCCTAGACAGGAAAGAACAAATACTATATATTAGTAAACTGTCGCCAAAAGTTCGGGAAGCCTAATTTCTGGAGTAAAAGTTACTTCATTTATGAAGAACCCATACTTATTAAAAATTAAGGCTCAAACCAAAAGTTGACTACTCAGGTTTGCTAATGTCCCGCCGGGATACTGAAAAGATTATTTTAAAAGATGATTCTATTCAAGTCCCCGTTATCAATACTAGCCTAACTATTTATTTGTATTTAGTTAACTAAACCTACCCAGAGGCTGTGGATTTATCCCGCCTAACCTCTAGCGAAACATTCTAGGCATTGGGTAGATGTCGGCTAGACAGACTTAATAACGACAAAAGCATACGCTAATTGATTTTAGCTCTCTCTATTGATTAAAAATAGATAGGGCCAGGTTTTAGTGTGTGATTACATAAAATGTAATTAAATTTACAAATAATCGTCAGTAAACAGACAAACTATCGTCGGTTTATGGCAAACTTAACTGCGTCAAATCAAGAAGACCTAGAGGAGAGCAACAGTGTCAGTTGGTATCCTGGGAACGAAAGTGGGCATGATGCAAGTATTTGAACCAGAAACAGGTAAAGCAATTCCTGTCACTGTGATTCAAGCTGGGCCATGCACTATCACCCAAATTAAAACAGTAGAGACCGACGGCTATACCGCTATCCAAATTGGATTTGGTGAAGCTAAAAGTCAAACCCGTAAACTCAATACTAAAGAACCGAAAGAGGTTAACAAGTATTTGAGCAACCCAGAACAAGGCCACCTGGCTAAATCTGGCGGTACGTTATTAAAACACCTACGGGAATACCGAGTTACAGAAACTAATACTTTTGAACTCGGTCAAGAAATTAAAGCCGATATTTTCCAGCCTGGTCAAATCGTTGATGTGAAAGGCAAAAGTATTGGTAAGGGTTTTGCCGGTTATCAAAAACGTCATAACTTCAAACGTGGTCCCATGGCCCACGGTTCTAAAAACCATCGTTTACCCGGTTCCACCGGCCCCGGTACAACTCCTGGTCGGGTATATCCTGGCAAACGTATGGCTGGCCGTATGGGTGATGAAATAGTGACTACCAAAAAGTTAACCGTTGTCCGGGTAGATGCGGAACGCAACTTAATTTTAGTTAAGGGCAGTGTTCCCGGTAAAACTGGCGCTTTAGTCAGTATTACCCCTGAGAAGAAAGTAGGTCGATAAACATTTTACAAGAGCCGATTTTAAATTTTTGATTATGGTTAATTGTGTAGTCAAAGACTGGCAAGGCAAGGATGTGGGAGAAGCCACCTTAGATTTAAAAGTAGCTAAGGAAGAAACTGCTAAACACGTCATCTATCGTGCCGTTCGCCTTTATCGCTGTAATAGTCGGCAGGGAACAGCCAGCACCAAGACTAAATCTGAAGTGCGGGGTGGTGGTCGTAAACCTTGGAGACAAAAAGGTACGGGTAGAGCCCGAGCCGGTTCCATCCGCTCTCCGTTATGGCGGGGTGGTGGTGTCATCTTCGGACCAAAACCGAGAGATTACGGTCATAAGATGAACCGTAAGGAAAAACGGTTAGCTCTGCGTACTGCTTTCCAAGGACGATTTGAAGACTTAGTGGTAGTACAGGAATTTGTTGATCAGTTTTCCCGTCCGAAAACCAAAGACTTGACCGAGGCGATCGCCCGTTGGGGTGTGGAACCTGGTGTGAAAGTTCTCTTAATTTTACCGGAAAAACAAGATAACGTTTATCTATCTGGTCGTAACATACCTTACTTAAAGGTGAGTTTAGTCAATAGTATTAACGTTTACGACATCTTAGAAGCCGATAAAATTATTACCACCCAGTCAGCCTTAGAAAAATTCCAGGAGGTTTACGGTGACTAGTATGCTTGACGAAAGGGATTTAATGGATGTCATTAAAAAACCCATAGTTACCGAAAAAGCCACTCGCTTAATGGAACTCAATCAGTTTACCTTTGACGTTAGTCCGAAAGCGACGAAACCAATGATTAAAGCTGCTATTGAAAGTTTCTTTAACGTGAAAGTGGTTGCCGTCAATACTTTACACCCACCTCGTAAAAAACGCCGGGTTGGTAAATACCTTGGTTACAAAGCTCACTATAAAAGAGCGATTGTTACTCTGGTTGACGGAGAACCGATTAGAAAAGCCTTATTCCCAGAGGTTTAAGCTCAGATTTTTTGATTGATCAAGATAGCTGAGATTTCCTCAATAAACATTAGATTAAGTAAACGAAATTATGGGTATCCGAGCTTACCGACCTTACACCCCCAGTACCCGCAATCACACTGTTTCTGATTTTGCTGAAGTCACCAAAAGTGAACCAGAAAAATCTCTAACAGTCTCGAAACACCGTGCCAAAGGTCGGAATAATCGAGGTGTGATTACCTGTCGCCATCGGGGTGGCGGAAGTAAAAAACTCTATCGGGTTATCGATTTTCGGCGGGATAAACATAACGTACCAGCCAAAGTAGCTGCTATTGAATATGACCCGAACCGTAACGCCCGTATTGCTTTGTTGTTCTACCAAGACGGTGAAAAACGCTATATTTTGCATCCCGTAGGTTTGCAAGTAGGTAGCACAGTAATTTCTGGTCATAACGTGCCGATTGAGACTGGTAATGCTTTACCTCTCAGTCAAGTGCCCTTAGGTACAGACGTACACAATATTGAGTTAATTCCTGGTAAAGGTGCCCAAATGGCTCGTTCTGCCGGTGCAGTTGCTCAAGTTGTGGCGAAAGAAGGGGAATACGTCACCCTGAAATTACCATCTGGTGAACGACGCAAAGTGAAATCTAACTGCTTTGCCACTATTGGCCAAGTAGGTAACATTGAAGCCCGTAATATTAGCCTAGGTAAAGCTGGTCGTACCCGTTGGTTAGGTCGTCGTCCGACCGTCCGGGGTAGTGTGATGAACCCAGTTGATCACCCGCACGGTGGTGGGGAAGGACGTGCACCAATTGGTCGTAGTGGTCCTGTGACACCTTGGGGTAAACCAGCTCTGGGAGCCAAAACTCGTAATAAGAAAAAACGCAGCAGCGAACTGATTGTTCAACGCCGGAAAAAATCTTCTAAACGGGGTAAAGGCGGTCGTCAGTCCTAATCCTGGCTGGGTCTTATCTATTATTTCCAGTTATCAATTACCAAGTGAAATATGTCTCGGTCACTGAAAAAAGGTCCCTTTGTTGCGGACCATTTAATGAGCAAAATAGAAGCTCTCAATGCTAAAGGCGACAAACAGGTAATTAAAACCTGGTCCAGAGCCTCCACCATTCTGCCCTTAATGGTCGGTCATACGATCGCCATCCATAATGGTCGTCAACACGTTCCCGTGTTTATCACCGACCAAATGGTAGGACATAAATTGGGGGAATTTGCCCCCACCCGTACTTTTAAAGGTCACACTAAATCCGACAAAAAAGCAGGTAAGAGATAAATAAAAGTTTTTAATTTTTATTTTTTATAATTACCTGTCTTAATGGAGCCCAATCATGCCCATAGTAGATACTAGTTCAGAAGTCAAAGCGATCGCTAAATATATTCGGATGTCTCCCTTTAAAGTACGCCGAGTGCTTGATCAAATTCGGGGTATTTCTTATCGGGAAGCATTAATTATTCTGGAGTTTATGCCTTATCGGGCCTGCGAACCAGTACGGAAGTTACTGCGATCAGCCGCTGCTAATGCGGAAAACAACAACGGTTTAGATCCTGCCAAATTGGTAATATCTCAAGCCTTTGCTGATCAAGGTACATCTCTCCGCCGATTTCGACCCAGAGCACAGGGGCGGGCTTTTAAAATCCGTAAACCTACTTGTCATATTACCTTGGCTGTCGCTCCCCTTATGGACGACTAAATAGTCAGAATAGACAAGGCTGCAGTAGATCGCATCCCAGAAAACATTAAATAAAAATAGTGACATGGGTCAAAAGATACATCCAATCGGTCTCAGACTGGGAATCACTCAAGAACATCGTTCTTGTTGGTTTGCTGAACCAAAAAATTACCCAGAACTGTTAAAAGAAGACTATAAAATCCGACTGTTTGTAACAAAACAGTTAAACAAACCCGGCGTAAATGCTGGGATTGCTCAAATTAAAGTTGAACGTAAGGCCGATCAAATTGATTTACAAATTCTCACTGCTCGCCCTGGTGTAGTAGTAGGGAGAGGTGGTAAAGGGATTGAGGAATTACGGGAAAGTCTGCAAAAAGAACTAGGCGGACACCGACAAATTCGCATTAACGTAATTGAGGTAGCCAAGGTAGATGCCAATGCTGCTTTAATCGGTGAATATGTTGCTCAACAACTAGAACGACGGGTCGCTTTCCGGCGAGCTGTGCGACAAGCTATTACTCGTGCTCAAAAAGCCGGTGTATTAGGTATTAAAATCCAGGTGAGTGGTCGGGTAAACGGTGCAGAAATTGCTCGAACCGAAGCCACCAGAGAAGGTAGTGTTCCCTTACATACCCTACGGGCTGATATTGATTACGCCTATACCACAGCAAAAACTGTTTACGGTATTCTCGGCATCAAGGTTTGGGTATTCAAAGGCGAAATTATTCCTGGTCAGGAAGAATTAGCAGCGGCTAATGCTACCCAACCCCGACGCAATAAACAGTCAAAACAGCGTCGGCAACAATATGAAGATCGTTCAGAGTAGTATTCTTACTACCAGCTTAAAGCCTGAACAGTTAACCAACTAGCCAGTAAAATGTTAAGTCCTAAAAGAACGAAATTTCGTAAACAACAACGGGGCCGGATGAAAGGTCAGGCAACCAGTGGCAATCAAATCAATTTTGGTGAGTTTGCCCTACAAGCCTTAGAACCTTCCTGGATTACCTCCCGCCAAATCGAATCGGCTAGACGAGCAATGACTCGTTATATCCGCCGGGGCGGTAAAATTTGGATTCGGATTTTCCCTGACAAACCTGTCACCATGCGGGCTGCTGAAACCCGGATGGGTTCTGGTAAAGGTGCACCTGAATTTTGGGTCGCCGTCGTGAAGCCGGGTCGTGTCATGTTTGAAATTGGTGGTGTAACGGAAGAAGTAGCAAAAGAAGCCATGCGTTTAGCGGCTTTCAAACTACCCATTAAAACCAAGTTTATTAAACGTGAAGGAGAGCAATCCTAATATGTCTTTACCAAAAGTCGAAGATGCTCGTCAACTCAGTGATGAACAACTGGTAGCGGAAATTTTAGCCGTTAAGAGGCAATTAGTCGAATTACGCCTACAAAAAGCTACCGGACGCTTAGAAAAGCCCCACTTGATTAGACATCAAAAACACCGTTTAGCTCAGTTAATGACTGTGGAAACTGAACGTAATTTAGATGTCAATCAGAAAAAATTGGCTAAAAGAACTAGAAGACGTAATCGTTACCCTTCTAACCAAACGGCCGCTCAATAGCCGCTTTCTTTAGTCCTCCATCTCTAGTGAATAGGTAACTATGGCTGTTAAAGAACAAGTTGGCATCGTTGTCAGCAACAAAATGCAAAAAACCGTAGTGGTTGCAGTGGAAAACCGTTCCGCTCATCCCAAATACGGTAAGGTTGTGGTCAAAACTAAAAAGTATAAAGCCCACGACGAAGAAAACAAATGTCAGGAGGGCGATCGGGTGAGAATTACCGAAACTCGTCCTCTCAGCAAAACCAAACGGTGGCAAGTAGCTGAAATTATCGGCTCCTAATTTCACCAAAATAGTCAATTTAGTTAATTCAAGTTAATTAATTGAGTGACTAAATATTAACTGTAACTAATTCACACCCGCACCAAATCCTATGATTCAACCGCAAACTTATCTCAATGTGGCAGATAACAGTGGGGCACGGAAACTAATGTGCATCCGGGTGCTAGGTAGTGGCAACCGCCGTTATGCGGGCATCGGTGATCAAATTATTGCCGTTGTCAAAGATGCCACCCCGAACATGGCCGTCAAAAGATCCGATGTCGTGAGAGCTGTGATTGTCCGCACTCGCAAAGCAACCCGGCGCGATAGTGGCATGAGTATTCGTTTTGATGACAATGCGGCGGTGATCATCAATGCTGACGGAAATCCGAAAGGTACACGGGTCTTTGGTCCAGTCGCCAGGGAACTGCGTGATAAAAACTACACCAAAATCGTTTCTCTAGCACCAGAGGTGATCTAAATGTTCAAATCCCGTCCCATTGAATTAACGGCTAATGGTAAACCGAAGCCCCATAAAATGCACGTCAAAAAAGGCGATACGGTGCAAGTCATCGCTGGTAAAGACAAAGGCAAAGTAGGGGAAATTCTTCGGGTCATACCAAAGCACAGCCAAGTCATTGTGAAAGATGTCAACATCATCACCAGACACCAAAAACCTCGGCAAGAGGGGGAATCTGGCAAAATATTAAATTACGAATCACCGATTCATAGTTCTAATGTCATGCTTTATTCCATTAAGGAAAAAGTGGCTAGTCGCATTTGCTATACCTTCACCGACGATGGTCGGAAGGTTCGCAAGCTGAAAAAGACTGGGGAGATTATTGATTAATCAGATTAATTAAGGGATTTGGGATTGAGAGATAACAGAGGTTTGTCATCTGGGTTCACTTAATCCTCTATCGGCAACAGTCTCCCGGAATAGTCAACCATGTAATTTTCACAAATCGCCCAAGTCAATTAGCATAAACTATGTCAGACAGACTAAGAGAAATCTATTTAGAGAAAATTGTCCCTAAACTGATGGAGGAGTTCAAATATACTAATATCCATCAGGTTCCCAAAGTGGTGAAAGTCACCCTAAACCGTGGTTTAGGTGATGCTTCCCAAAATGCCAAAGCTCTGGAATCTTCTGTCCGAGAACTGGCCGTGATTAGTGGGCAAAAACCCGTAGTCACAAGAGCTAAACAGGCGATCGCTGGCTTTAAAATCCGTAAAGGTGTTCCTGTCGGAGTTATGGTGACACTGAGAGCAGAACGGATGTATGCCTTCTTAGATCGTTTTATTAACTTAGCTCTACCTAGAATTAGAGACTTTCGTGGGGTTAGCCCAAAAAGTTTTGACGGTCGTGGTAACTACAGCTTAGGCGTAAAAGAACAGCTGATCTTCCCAGAAATCGAATATGACAGCATCGACCAAATTCGGGGGATGGATATTTCTATTATCACCACCGCTCGCACCGATGCAGAGGGTCGGGCTCTCTTAAAAGAAATGGGAATGCCATTCCGTAATAACTAATTGGTAATAGATGTAAAGAGGGAACAATGGCGGCTAACGATACAATAGCAGATATGCTGACACGCATTCGCAATTCTTGCATGGCACAGCATCCAACTACTAAAGTACCATCAACAAAAATGACTCGCAGTATTGCTCAAGTCTTAAAAGATGAGGGTTTTATTGGGGAGTATGAACAGACTGGTGAAGGGATTAAACAAGATTTAATTATTTCTTTGAAATATAAAGGAAAAAATCGGCAACCCATTATCAGAAATTTAACCAGAGTCAGCCGACCCGGTCTGCGGGTCTATAAAAATCGTCAAGATTTGCCTCGTGTATTAGGAGGCATCGGTATCGCCATAATTTCCACTTCCAGTGGTATTATGACCGACCGAGATGCTAGACGTAAAGGCTTAGGCGGTGAAGTACTCTGTTACGTTTGGTAAGCAGGGTAGGGTAAAACTTAATTTGTTCTACTAACCTAGTTAGAACAAATGTACAGACAATATCCTACTGATCAAAAACTTTTGACTTGTCACTAAAAAAACCTTATGTCTCGAATTGGTAAACGACCCATCACAATTCCTGCCAAAGTCACTGTTACGCTGGATGGTCAAAAAGTCTCTGTCAAAGGACCGAAAGGAGAATTGGCAAGAGAATTACCTCCAGAAGTATTAGTGGAATGTCAGGGAGAAAATATTTCCGTCACTCGGCGGGATGAATCCCGTAACGCCCGGCAAAGACACGGTTTGTGTCGCACCTTAGTCGCCAATATGGTGGACGGTGTATCGAAAGGATTTGACCGGCGTTTAGAAATCATCGGTACTGGTTATCGGGCTCAAATTCAGGGACAAACTTTAATCCTGAATTTAGGTTATAGCAAACCTGTAGAAATGCCTTTTCCCCCAGGGATTACCATTGCAGTAGAAAATAATACTAATGTGATCGTTTCTGGGATTGATAAAGAACTGGTAGGTAATACGGCTGCTCGAATTAGAGCTGTGCGTCCGCCAGAACCTTACAAAGGTAAAGGAGTCCGCTATAGCGGCGAATTAGTAAGACGGAAAGCTGGTAAGACAGGTAAGGGAGGTAAAAAATAGATTATGCAACTCTCTCGTAAAGAATCAGTACAGCGTCGCCATCGGCGGGTTAGACGCAAGGTGGAAGGAACCGCTCAACGTCCTCGTTTGGCAGTATTTCGTTCCAATACGCATATTTATGCTCAGTTAATCGACGACGAGAAACAGCATACCCTGGTAGCCGCTTCTACCCTGGAACCGGACATGAGAAAGCAATTTACTTCTGGGGCAACCTGTGAAGCCTCTCAAGCCGTCGGTAAATTGATTGCAGAACGCTCACTCAAACAGGGAATTGATAAGGTGGTATTCGACCGGGGGGGCAACCTCTATCATGGACGAGTCAAAGCCTTAGCTGATGCAGCTAGGGAAGCAGGTCTCAATTTCTAATATGTGGTTTTTAATCACCAGAAAATAGCCCTGAATTTATCTCTGATCACTCCCATATATCTATTTGATTTCATTAAGGATTAAAGAGCATGGCTGAACAGCAAGAAAAAGAAAAGCGTCGTGGTGGCAAAAAAAGCAACCGGACCAACAACAAGGAAAAAGAATCCGAGTGGCAGGAACGGGTTGTGCAAATCCGACGGGTAACAAAGGTAGTAAAAGGTGGTAAAAACCTCAGCTTCCGGGCGATCGTGATTGTTGGTAATGAGAAAGGTCAAGTTGGTGTAGGTGTTGGTAAAGCAGCTGATGTGATCGGAGCCGTGAAAAAAGGCGTAGCCGATGGCAAAAAACATCTGATTGATGTACCTCTCACTAAAAGTAACTCAATTCCTCACCTGGTGACAGGTTCTGGCGGTGGAGCAAAAGTGATTATGCGTCCGGCTGCTCCTGGTACTGGGGTAATTGCTGGAGGTAGTGTCAGAACTGTATTAGAACTAGCTGGAGTGAAGAATATTCTAGCCAAGGAATTAGGTTCTGGTAATCCTTTGAATAATGCCCGGGCTACAGTCCAAGCCTTATCTAGTCTGCGTACTTTGAAAGAGGTGGCAGAGGAACGGGGTATTCCAGTGCAAAATCTCTATATCTAATAAAGTTGTCAATAGAACGGTAAAGCTGAACTGACTTTTTCCTAAGTTGTATAGCTGATCAGTTTTATCACTTGCTGATTAAGTCAGGCTTTCACTATTTAATACTCAACTTGAAAACGTTGCTGAATAATTAGTTAGCCGAAAAGTCCAGCTAATCTATTGAAAATCTCAATTTTTTCCGATTATATTGACAACATCCTTATTTGTAACTGTGTATAATCAATTACTTTTTTTAGTAATTTCAAAAATCTCTGGCAAAACATTATGAGACTGCAAGACGCTATTCCCCAGAAGGGTTCCCAAACACGCCCCCGCCGTTTAGGTCGGGGGATTTCGGCTGGTCAAGGGGCTAGTTGTGGTAAGGGGATGCGGGGGCAAAAATCCCGTTCCGGTAGTGGTACTCGGCCTGGTTTTGAAGGTGGTCAAAACCCTCTTTATCGCCGTTTACCAAAATTAAAAACCTTCCCGATGGTGCGACGCAAACAATTAACTGTAGTTAATGTCAGCACCTTAGCCAATATTCCTGCTAATACAGAAGTCAATTTGGCCTATTTATTAGAATCGAAGGTAATTACCGGCGATTACGGCCCTTTGAAAATATTAGGTGACGGCGAAATAAAAGTTGCTCTGAAGGTCCAAGCAGTTGGTTTTACTGCCAGTGCTAAGGAAAAAATTGAAGCAGCTGGCGGCACTTGTGAAATTATCTCTGGTAAGTCCAAGAAATAGGTCTTAGTTTCTCTGAAATAATTACCTTGTAAGTAATTATACTCAGTGTCTAAGTTGCCCAAGTAATCTAAAATCGAAAGAAAATAAAGATTTTGTGACAAATTATGGACATTAGTCGAGATAAAGCGCCAACTGCCCAAGAAACTTTCTTACAGATGGCTCAGGCTGCTGGTTTGAGGGGACGCATATTAGTAACTGTTGGGTTATTAATTTTGGTGCGGGTTGGTGTGTATTTACCAGTACCCGGTATTGATCGGGTGGCTTTCACCCAGAATATTCAAAATAGTCCGGTAGTCGGCTTTTTAGATTTATTTTCCGGTGGAGGATTTTCTTCCTTAGGGCTATTTGCTTTGGGGATTTTGCCCTTTATTAATGCCTCTATTATTATTCAGTTAATGACAGCGGCCTTACCTACCCTGGAAAATTATCAGAAAAATGAAGGGGAAGCTGGCAGACGGAAAATTTCTCAAATTACCCGTTATGTTTCCCTTGGTTGGGCTTTGTTACAGAGTTTTGGGTTAGCTCTCTTCGTGAATAGTTTGCCGGGTGTGGCAATCAATTCGGGACCTTTGTTTGTCATCCAAACCGTTTTAGCAATTACTGCTGGTTCCATGTTTGTTATGTGGATTTCTGAGTTAATTACTGAGCGGGGAATTGGCAACGGAGCATCTTTATTGATCTTCTTAAACATCGTGGCTGTATTACCAGCTTCTCTCGGTGACACCTTAAAGCTATTTGAAAGCGGAGATCGGGCAATTATCGGTCGGGTAATTCTGCTATTACTAGTATTCCTCGTAATGATTGTCGGGATTGTCTTTGTACAAGAAGGCACCAGACGGATTCCTATTTTGTCTGCCCGGCGACAAGTTATTTCCTCTGGTAGAGGTGGTAAACAACAATTTACCCAACAAAAATCTAGTTATTTACCTCTGCGTTTGAATCAAGGTGGCGTAATGCCGATCATTTTTGCCTCGGCTGTTTTAGTATTACCGGCATCCGTAGCTCAATTTGCTAATAATGCAGTAATTGCTCAAATAGCTAATGCAATTAGTCCTGGTGGTTCTTCTCCTTGGCTTTATGCCCTGTTTTACTTCTCTCTGATTGTTTTCTTTAGCTATTTCTATGCTTCTTTAATTATGAATCCCATAGATATAGCTCAGAACTTGAAAAAAATGGGTGCTAGTATCCCTGGGATTCGACCTGGTAAAAGCACTAGTGAATATATCGAGGGAGTATTAAACCGCTTAACTTTCCTGGGAGCCATATTCTTAGGGATTGTTGCCTTAGTACCCACAGCAGTGGAAAGTGCTACTCGTGTACCAACCTTCCGAGGTTTTGGAGCGACATCCCTATTAATTTTAGTGGGTGTAGCGATTGACACGGCGAAACAGGTACAAACCTATGTGATCTCCCAAAGATATGAAGGGATGGTGAAACAGTAATGAGCAAGTTCTTATTTTTAGGTCCACCGGGGGCTGGTAAAGGTACTCAGGCTGCTCGTATTGCTGAAATTTCTAATATTCCCCATATTTCTACTGGTGACATTTTGCGATCGCACGTCGCTAGGCAAACGTCCCTCGGTGTAGAAGCAAAAGCCTACATGGATCGGGGCGAATTGGTGCCAGACCAATTAATTTTAAATATGGTAGATGAGCGACTGCAAGAAGCAGATGCTCAAAATGGTTGGTTATTAGATGGTTTTCCCCGTAATGTTGCCCAAGCTACCTTCGTTGATCAATTGCTTTTAGAAAAGATGAAAGCGGCTGGCATTAATAATCCAGATAGTAGTCAGGCTTTTCAAGTTGTTTATTTAGAAGTGCCAGATGAAGTAATTCTGCAAAGAACTTTAGAACGAGGTCGGGCAGACGATACCAAGGAAACTATTCTTAACCGGATTAAGATTTATCGAGCCGAAACCTCACCCTTAGTAGAATTTTATCGGGAACGAGGACAATTGCTAGAAATTAATGGCAACCAGGCAATGGATGAAGTCACCAAATCTATCAAAGCAGCTATTAGTCGTTAATACCTTGCCAGAGGGCAGACAAATTATCATAGCTACATAAAAAAATACAGCTAAGTCCTTCCCAATAAGTGGACAAAAATAACATTTTTTGATACCATTCCTGGTTTGGATATTGCCCACCGTGGCATTTGCCACCCATCAAAAAATATTTAGTAAACATTGAGTTAAAGGACACAAATAATTTGTCTAAGCAAGATTTAATCGAGATGGAGGGGACTGTGACGGAGTCCCTGCCAAACGCCATGTTCCGGGTTGACCTGGATAATGGATTTAACGTTTTGGCCCATATCTCTGGCAAGATTCGTCGAAACTACATCAAAATTCTGCCGGGTGATCGGGTGAAGGTGGAATTAACACCCTACGATTTAACCAAAGGCAGAATCACTTACCGTCTCAAGAAAAAATAAGTTTTTTAGTTTTTTATTAATTTAACTGATTTTATAATTTTGAGACCTTATTCACCCTCACCTTGATTCTAGGATTTTTCTGCTAGAAAATCCTGAATTGAGTGATACAATATTAAGTTTGTAACGTTGCCGAAACAGTCATGAAAGTAAGAGCATCGGTCAAAAAAATTTGCGAAAAGTGCCGGGTAATTCGCCGGCATGGTCGGGTTATGGTCATTTGTCCCAACCCGAAACATAAACAGCGTCAGGGTTAAACAATCTGCTGGTAGTTTATACCAGTTGTTTCTCTGAAGGTATTGATTCCCCATCCTCACTTTAATAATTGTCGAGAATTTAGTGATCTTCTGATCAACTTAAATAACTCAGAAATTATAGTGACGGATCATAATTAATGCCGTTGAACGTAGTTTTATTGTTTAAATATTTCTTGGAAAATAGGGAGAAATTAACTCGTGGCCCGAATCTCTGGAGTTGATCTACCTCGTGATAAACGAGTAGAGATTGGTTTAACATACATTTACGGTATTGGCCTTTCACGGTCAAGGGATATTTTAGCAGCAACAGGAGTAAATCCTGATATTAGGGTGAAAGACCTGAGTGATGCGGATGTGGCATTATTACGGGCTGCTATCCAAGACAACTATCAAGTGGAAGGTGACCTGAGACGTTTAGAAGCAATGAGCATCAAACGTTTGATGGATATTGGTACCTATCGTGGTCGTCGCCATCGCATGGGTCTGCCAGTGCGGGGTCAAAGAACCCGGACTAATGCTAGAACTCGCCGAGGTGTCAGACGGACAGTGGCCGGTAAGAAGAAAGCTGCTGCCAAGAAATAGACTGCATGATGGCTGGGTATTATGGCTTTTCCGATACCCGATCAGTCATGTTGATTATTATGCGAAAAGATACTAGAGAAACATTGAAAATTCTAAGTTTGATTAACCCTTAAAGAAAATTATGGCACGACAACCTAAAAGAACTGGACCCAAGAAACAGAAAAAGAATGTTCCCAGTGGGATGGCCTATATTCAATCTACCTTTAATAACACTATTGTGACAATTACAGACCTAAATGGAGATGTAATTTCCTGGGCTTCGGCTGGTTCTAGTGGTTTTAAGGGTGCGAAAAAAGGTACTCCTTTTGCTTCTCAGACTGCCGCAGAAAGTGCTGGCAGACGGGCAAATGATCAAGGAATGCGTCAGGTAGAAGTAATGGTCAGCGGTCCGGGAGCTGGTCGAGAAACTGCGATTAGAGCTTTACAAGGAGCTGGTTTAGAAATTACTTTAATCCGTGATATTACCCCGATTCCCCATAACGGCTGTCGACCTCCCAAGAGACGGCGGGTTTAGCAGTTTTAAGACTACTAGGCTTATTTTTCCATATCTGGATTTCTTAGAACGAGGAAAGCGATTATGAAACCATGTGAACAGTCTCATAATAGCCAACTGAGTTCTCAACATAATGCCAAATTTATTCTGGGGTTTAATGACAAAGGGAGGTCACTAAGTGGCGCAGTTTCATATTGAGTGCGTAGAACAAACAACTGATAAGGATCGTAGTCAATTCGGTAAGTTTGTAATTGAACCTTTAGCGAGGGGTCAAGGTACAACGGTAGGGAATGCACTCAGACGGGTTTTATTATCAAATTTAGAAGGTACAGCAATTACTGGGGTAAGAATTGCTAAGGTAAATCACGAATTTGCGACAGTGCCAGGTGTGAGGGAGGATGTTTTAGAAATTCTCCTGAATATGAAAGAGGTAGTTTTAAATAGCCATTCTCATCAACCCCAAATCGGGCGAGTGAGAATTGAGGGACCTGCTACCTTATCAGCCTCTAAGTTCGATGTACCAACGGAAGTAGATATAGTTGACCCAAGTCAATATATTGCCACTTTATCGCCGGGAGCTATTCTGGAAATGGAGTTTCGCATCGAGCGTGGCACGGGTTATCGCACTGTAGAAAAAAGCCGGGAAGATGGCGGTGCCATTGATTTCTTGCAAATTGATGCGGTGTTTATGCCTGTGCGTAAGGTGAATTACACCATAGAGGATGCGGGATTAGGTACTGGAACGGAACTAGATCGATTAATTATTGAAATTTGGACAGATGGTAGTTACTCTCCCCAAGAGGCAATGAGCCAGGCTGCGATTACTTTAGTTAATTTATTTGAGCCCCTGAAAGATCTATCTTTGGTAGAAAAACCTGAATCTCAAGTAGATGTGGATCCGACCAGTCAGATTCCGATTGAGGAATTACAGTTATCGGTGCGTGCTTATAACTGTTTGAAACGTGCTCAAATTAACTCGGTCTCTGATTTATTAGAGTACACCCAGGAAGATCTCTTAGAGATTAAAAACTTTGGGCAGAAGTCGGCGGAGGAAGTAATTGAGGCTTTACAAAAACGGCTAGGTATTACTTTACCCCAAGAAAAAGTAGCGAAGGTTTAATTTTCCTTGAGAGTTTTTCAATAGATTATACAAAAATTTGAAGAGAGGCAAAATTTATGCGACATGGTTGTCGGGTTCACCAATTAAATAAACCAGCAGATCAACGCAAGGCTATGTTGCGATCGCTGACCACAGAGTTAATTCGGCATGGGCGGATTGTTACCACCAGAGCGAGAGCGAGAGCCGTTAGATCGGAAGCAGAAAAAATGATCACTTTAGCGAAAGACGGTTCTTTATCGGCCCGTCGCCAAGCTATGGGTTATATCTATGACAAACAATTAGTGCATCAATTGTTTGAAGGAGCGAAGGAGCGTTATGGTTCCCGCAATGGTGGTTATACCCGGATTGTCAGAACTGTTCCCCGCCGGGGCGATAGTTCTGAGATGGCAATCATTGAATTAGTTTAGGTTTGACAGGTTACATCCTGGTCAGACTCTGAAAAATTCATGTTAAATGATCATGCGTCATACCAGCGGATAGCTTTAGTTATCCAATACCAGGGAACCCATTTTCACGGCTGGCAACGGCAACCCCATAATCAAAGAACTGTCCAACAGGTATTAGAGGAGACGATCACTAAAATTGTTGATCATCCTGTAACTATTTACGGGGCAGGTCGCACCGATGCGGGAGTTCATGCAGCTGCTCAGGTGGCTCATTTTCATACTACTAGTCCAATACCGGCCCAACGTTGGCCGGCTGTTCTGAATAGTAGATTACCGGCAGATATTTTGATTAGGGGGGCGATCGCAGTTGATCAGCAGTGGCACGCCCGTTTTTCAGCCAGTTATCGACGTTATCGTTATTTAATTTATACCGATAAACAACCTAATTTATTTCTGCAGCCTTTCACTTGGCATTATTATCATGCTCTAGTGAATGAAGAGTTAATCCAAAAAGCTCTGACACCTTTAGAAGGCAAACATCATCTAGCAGCCTTTCACCGCTCCCAGTCATCCCGTGCCCATTCCTGGGTAGATGTGCATGAGGCGGTGTGTTATCGGCAGGGTCCATTAGTTTACATTGAAGTGCAAGCCAATGGCTTTTTATATGGGATGATGCGTTTATTGGTGGGGATGTTGATTCAGGTGGGAATTGGTGAGCGATCGCTGGAAAATTTTGCGGATACCTGGGAAAATGAACGACGGGAAGTAGTGAAATATGCGGCCCCTGCTCAGGGTTTATGCTTATTACGAGTAGGTTATCCTGACTTGCCTTTAGACCCAGAAATTTGGTATGATACGATGCCTAAATTTTTATTTTCATCAAATTAAATTAGAAAAATGAACAAAACTTATTTACCGAAGGATACTTCTACCGAAAGAGGCCCTGAGCAAAAATGGTATGTGGTAGATGCTACAGATCAGCGTTTAGGTCGTCTTGCTACTGAAATCGCCATGATTCTGCGTGGTAAGAAAAAGGCTATTTATACACCTCACTTAGACACAGGTGATTTTGTCATTGTTATCAACGCTGAAAAAGTAGCTGTGACTGGCAAAAAAAGCGAACAAAAAACCTATTTCCGTCACTCTGGTACACCCGGTGGGATGAAATTAGAAACTTTTGATAAGTTACAAAAACGTCTGCCTAATCGGATTATTGAAGAAGCCGTCAAGGGGATGTTACCGAAAAATACTTTGGGTAGAAAATTATTCACCAAATTAAAAATCTATACTGGTCCTGAGCATCCCCACGAAGCTCAACAGCCAGAAGTTTTAGTCATCAATACTATTCCCGGAGGAAATAAATAATGCCAGCAGCGACAGATCAACAAGGCCGTGCCGTTTATTGGGGTACAGGTCGTCGGAAAAATGCGATCGCTAGAGTGCGTTTAGTACCTGGTACAGGCAAAATGGTGATCAATGGTAAGGAAGGTGAAGGTTATTTACAAAATAATCCTACCTATGTAGTAGGAGCGAAAGCACCTTTAGAAACTTTAGGTTTAGAGGAACAGTACGATATTCTCGTGCGGGCTGAAGGTGGCGGTTTAACCGGCCAAGCTGATGCGATTCGTTTAGGAGTAGCTCGTGCTTTATGTGAATTAGATCCTGATAATCGCAAACCTCTAAAAGTGGAAGGATATTTAACTAGAGATCCGAGAGCGAAGGAACGGAGAAAATACGGTTTACGGAAAGCTCGGAAAGCTCCTCAATACTCGAAACGGTAGAGCTATACTGATTTGGCAGGGCAGTATTGGCTTCCCTGCTTTTCTGTCGGTATGATCTTTTGCTGATAGTTTCACAAGAAAAACGGTGAAAACCGTGATGATATACTGAAAAGTAAAGGTAACTAAAATTTAAAAAATAAAGAGGAAAAAATGGCAAAAGCTGGTATTCATCCTGAGTGGCATCCCGATTCTAAGGTTTATTGCAATGGTCAATTAGTGATGACTGTGGGAGCAACTCAACCAGAAATCCATGTGGATATTTGGTCTGGTAATCATCCCTTTTTCACTGGTACTCAAAAAATTATTGATACGGAAGGACGGGTAGAACGTTTCTTACGCAAATACGGCATGATGGAAGGGGCCCCTGATACTGTTTCTACTGGTAAAACAGAAGCAGAAAAACCTGAAGGTATTAAGATTCAAGGGGCTGCGAAGAAAGCAGAAGCAGCAGCTAAGAAAGCTAAGAAAAAGAAATAGCTATTTAGCAATTTGTTACAAGTCGGTTGTCTATCTCAAGGGAAATATAGACAACGGGCTTTTTATTTTTTCTGAATATTTTGAACAAAATATAGCATCCACTTAGGTAGTTAAGACAAAATTTCTGATAGACCCTTGGAATGGTGCGTTACACTTCGTTAACACACCCTACATATCTGTCCTGAATATTTTGAACAAAATATTTGAACGAACATTTTTAACTTTTGCCAAATTGAGCATCGTGAAAGTTTTGTCTATACAGAATCAAGATTGATCTTAAGTTTGGTAAAAAGTCTGATTAACCTATACATATAAGGACAATTTGACCATGACTGATCAATATTTATTAGACAAATTAAACTCGATTGAACAAACTTTTCATGAGTTAACGATGCGTTTGGCTGATCCAGATATTGCTAGTAATCCTGGGGAATATCAACGGGTGGCTAAGTTACGTTCTTCCTTAGAAGACACGGTTAATACTTACGAAAACTGGAAAAAAGCGGGAGAAGATTTAATTGGAGCTAAACAGATTGTCAAGGAATCAGCTTCTGATTTGGAAATGCAGGTGATCGCCCGGATGGAAGTGGAAGAATTAGAAGAAAATTTAACAAATTTAGAAACCCGCTTAAAAGTTTTATTATTACCGCAGGATCCGAATGACGATAAGAATATTATGTTAGAAATTCGGGCTGGTACGGGCGGCGATGAAGCCAGTATTTGGGCAGGGGATTTATTACGGATGTATTCCCGCTATGCAGAAACCCAAAAATGGCAGGTGAAATTAGTCAGTGAATCTTTAGCTGATATGGGTGGTTTTAAAGAGGCGATTCTGGAAATTCAGGGCGATCGGGTTTACAGTAAATTAAAATTTGAAGCCGGTGTACATCGGGTGCAACGAGTGCCGGTAACGGAAGCCGGTGGGCGAGTGCATACTTCCACTGCTACTGTAGCAGTCATGCCAGAAGTAGATGAAGTGGAAATTGAAATTGATCCGAAGGATATTGAATTAACTACTGCTAGATCGGGTGGTGCTGGCGGACAAAACGTTAACAAGGTAGAAACCGCTGCTGATTTATTCCACAAGCCTACTGGTATTAGAATTTTCTGTACAGAAGAGCGTAGTCAATTGAAAAATAAAGAAAGGGCGATGCAAATTTTACGGGCTAAACTCTATGAATTGAAATTACGAGAACAACAGGATGCTGTTTCGTCCCAAAGGCTATCCCAAGTAGGTACGGGCGGAAGATCTGAAAAGATTCGTACTTATAACTATAAGGATAATCGGGCGACAGATCATCGTTTGGGAGAAAACTTTGATTTGAGTAGTGTATTAGAAGGTGATTTGGAAGATATTATTCAAACTTGTATTGCTCAGGATCAACAGGAAAAACTGCAACAGTTAGCGGATGAAACCGGGGCGACTATGACGGTTTAATAGTATTGACTGTCATAAGTTACAAAAATATTAATATTGAATAATACCGTCGGGGCAATTGATCAATTGCCCCTAATTTTATTTATTATGCAGTAGTCACTTTTTCTAAAATTAATTTAGACCGCTTAACATTTTCAGGCACATCAATGGGATAATTACCATTAAAACAAGCTGAACAAAAAGTCTTAGTATCTTGTCTCGTCATTTCTAACATTCCGGCTTGACTCAAATAGGCTAAAGAATCTACCCCTATTTGTTCTTGAATTTGAGCGACACTTTTTGTCGCAGCGATTAGTTGTTCTTGATTATCCGTATCAATACCATAGAAACAAGGATGGGTAACGGGTGGCGAGGATATTCTCATGTGAACTTCCGTTGCTCCTGCGTCCCGTAAAGTTTTCACTAACTTACGGCTAGTAGTTCCCCGGACAATTGAATCATCGACAATAATTATGCGTTTTCCTTGCAATACATCTCGCAGAGGATTTAATTTCATTTTTAAACCGGATTCCCTCATGTGTTGAGTCGGTTGAATAAAAGTTCTCCCCACATAACGATTTTTAATTAAACCTTCCGCATAGGGAATACCAGAAGCCTGGGAATAACCTATTGCAGCCGGAATACCAGAATCAGGCACACCAATCACAATATCTGCATCAGCCGGCGATTCTGAGGCTAACTGTCGCCCTAAACGTAAACGATAACTATATAAACTTTCCTCACCCATGATGCTATCAGGACGAGCAAAATAAATCATTTCAAATACACATAATTTTCTGGCAGGGTTTTGCGTCCAGTGGAAGGAAGCTAAACCGGCATCAGTGATCCAAACTAATTCCCCCGGATCCACATCCCGTAAATATTCTGCTCCAATAATATCTAAACCACAAGTTTCCGAAGCTAAAACATAGCGGGTGGGATTATTATCTTCTTCTAATTTCCCAATCACTAAGGGGCGAATCCCATGGGGATCTCTGGCTCCCATTAAACCGACTGGCGTACCAATTACTAAACTAAAAGCACCTTCACACATCTGAAAAGCGGCAATGGCTGCTTCTAACCAATCCTTGCTTTGATCAACTTCTGAGGCGATCGCTAGGGCTATCATTTCTGAATCAGTAGTAGTGAGAAAATTACATTGGCGTTTTACTAATTCGGCTCGTAATTCTTTAGTATTAACTAAATTGCCATTATGAGCTAAAGCAAGAGAACCTAAACGGGTGGGAATAACGGCTGGTTGAGCATTGACAACCCGACTAGAACCAGTCGTAGAATAGCGATTATGACCAACGGCAATCGTACCAGTTAAAGTCTTTAAAATATTTTCATTAAATATTTGCGAAACTAAACCCATATCTTTATGGGAATGTACCTTTTCCCCTTCAAATGTAGCAATACCTGAAGATTCTTGTCCCCGATGTTGCAGAGCATATAAACCAAAATAGGTTAACTTGGCCACATCCTCCTCTGGAGCATAAATACCAAACACAGCGCAGGCTTCTTCTGCTTTATCAATAGATGTTTCCTGGGTGAAAGAATATTCGTCGGGGGCTATTTCATCGGGAATCATAGGGGGTACTCCTGCAATTTAGTCGTAATTTTGTAAGAAATTAAGTAATTTTCAGATAGTCAGCCAGCTAATGGCCAATATTAGTTAAGAAAGTTTAACTTTTATTTAACATTATGAACTGAGTGTATTAAAAATTGTAAGTTTTTCCCGATATATTGAAATTAAAGTATAAAGGACTAAATTTTTTAGGATTTTTAGTAAAAAACCTGGTTGAGGGACCAGGTAAAAAGTCAGGAAGAATAAAATTAGGGTCTAATTATTCACACATTAAAGTTTCTCTAGTTTTTTTACCAGTCACCGGATTAGTCCCGCTGGCGACACTACATAATTTTTCGACTACGCCTTTGCCGAAGAGAACATCAGTAAAATCAGTACCTTCAATGATTGCCTCATCAAAAATTGCATTATAGGCAAAAGCCCCGACAAAAATTGCATTAGTCAAATCTGCTCTATTAAAACGGGCAGTATCTAAGGTGGCATTGGTTAAATTTGCACCTTTTAAGTTAGCTCCTTGCAGGTTAGTACCGAACATACTAGCGAGAGTTAAATTGGTATTAGTAAAATTACTATTTTTTAAATTAGCTTTATTAAAAGTTGAGCCATGCTGGTCTTGCTCGGAAAAGTCAGCCCCTATTAAATTTAATTTTTCATAGTCATCTGCCCAAGCGGCTGGAGTGTAGGCAGTATTTAATAATAAGGTTGTGCCTGCTAAATAGGTAAATAGGCAAATAATTAAACTAATACAGGTTTTGATGATAGATTTTTGCATGATATTTTTTTGTACAGAATAAATTGATTTAACTGTCTATTATAGTCTAAGGTTGCTATTAAGCCAATAACGATACTAGAGCGGTTTTCATTTCAGAAAAGTAGGGGCAATTCATGAATTGCCCCTACGGTCGGTTGATCAATAGATATTTGTAGCCGATAGACAAAACTTAGTTATCTGACTGAGTAATCATGCTAGAATCACTTAGCTAATTTTTAGCTAAAATTCTTTATTTTAAAATTTTAAAAATGCAATTAAAAATTAAAAAGTTACATCCCAAGGCGATTATGCCTGCTTATGCTCATCCTGGTGATGCGGGGATGGATTTATGTGCAGTAGGGGAAACGACAATATTACCAGGGGAAAGTGAATTGATCCCAACGGGTATATCAATTGAGTTGCCTCCCCAAACTGAAGCACAGGTGAGACCTCGTAGTGGTTTGGCTCTGAAACATCAAATTACTGTATTAAATACGCCTGGTACGATTGATGAAGGTTATCGGGGGGAAGTGGCTGTGATTTTGATTAATCATGGTAAAAATCCTTTTGTGGTGACAGCCGGTATGAAAATTGCTCAAATGGTGATTCAGTCAGTATTAAGGGTGGAGGTATTAGAAGTTGATCAATTAGCTGATACGGCTAGGGGTAGTGGTGGATTTGGTTCCACTGGTATTCATTAGATTCAATGAGATATAGCAACCACTCAGATAGTTATAGCAGCCGCCAAGTAAGTCAGGACAAAAATGAGATATGATGGGAAAAGAAAAAATATCATAAAAAAGAGAATAATAATGGCCAAGGCATATAGCTATGATTTACGAAAAAAGGTAATTGAAGCG